>PJTQ01000073.1_pt1 | contig 184158 bp, 150 predicted proteins | sample 1512231 | NCBI WGS metagenome assembly PJTQ01 (sample SAMN08177688, study PRJNA422409) | Soil metagenome, whole genome shotgun sequencing project. | isolation source: Soil (3) enriched on wood chips | place: USA: Madison | collected 2015-01-15 | reverse complement strand
GAATACATCCACTACTACAATCACGACCGTATCAAACTCAAACTAAAAGGGCTGAGCCCTGCGCAATACAGGACTCAGCCCCTGGCAGCCTAACTAACTGTCCAACTTTTTGGGGTCAGTTCACGATGCGCCGCTTTTTTTAACTCCGCGGGGGATTCTTCGGAATCGGGTGTTCCGACCGGAAGGGGACGGCCGGCAGGCCGGCGCCGTTGACCAGGTTGGGCGTGGCCGCCTCATGCCAGCCGAAGCGCACGGACGTCGGTTCGTTCACGAGCGGGCTCTCGACGAGCACCTCGCTACCCCGGATCGCGGCCGTCGCGGGATGGTAGCGGCCGTCGTTGCCGGCGATCTCGAACCAGTCGAGCGGCTTGCCGTCGCGGGCGGCCAGCCCCTGCGCATGGTCGAAGCTGAGGATCGCCTGTCTTCCGACGAAGCGGATCGTGCGGTAGGTCGGGCCATAGGGCTCGATACCCGGCCGCTCGTAACTCTCGGCCAGCGCCAGGTTGGCCAGGCGCAGCCCGACGCTCTGCTTGTCGCGCGGATGGATGTCGCGCAGGTCGTCGGCCAGGTCGGTGGTGACGACCATGCCGGTATTCGGAATGCGCAGCGCATCAAGCTGGGCCTCGCGCAGGCGCGGCAGCGATTCCGGGCCCCCGACACCCTGGTCCTTGCGCAGCACGGAATACAGATGCGGCGCCAGCTGCACGTAGTAGAAGGGCAGCTCATGCCCGAAGGCGCGGCGCCAGCCCCGGATCATCGCTTCCATCTTCGCCATGTAGGCGGGACCGTCGTCGGTGTGGAGGATGTTCGATTCGCCCTGGTACCAGAGCGCGCCCTTGAGCCTGAAAGGCGCCAGGCCGGCGATCATGCCGTTGTACAGCGAGGCCGGCTTGTCCTTGACCGCGGGCGGCAAGTCGAGCTGCCCGAGCAGGTCCGGCGGCGTCCACGATTCGATCCGGGTGCCTCCCCAGGTGGCGTCGATCAGGCCGACGGGCGTGCCCAGCTCCTGTTTGAGGCGGCGCCCGAAGCTGTAGGCGGCCGCCGAGAATTGGGTCGAGATGAGCGCGGCAGGCGTGCTGCGCACCCAGGCTCCGGTGACGTCCTCGCCCGGCTGGGCGGCCTTGAGCTTGGCCACCTTGAACAGGCGGATCTCGGGCTGCTCGGCAGCGGCGAGCGCTTCCTCGGAACCAAAGGTGGGCAGCTGGCCCTTCTTTTCGCCGAAGGGCTTTTCCATGTTCGACTGGCCCGAGGCCAGCCACACTTCGCCGACCAGCACGTCCTGGACGAGGATCTCGTTGCCCGCGCCGCGCACCGACAGCACGCCGGGCGTCGACGGCGCCTGGCTCAGGTCGAGGTGGATGCGCCAGCGTCCGTCGCTATCGGCGACAGTGCCGAGCGTCTGGTTCCCGAAGCGCACCGATACCGCCTCGTTCGGCGCCGCCCAGCCCCAGACCGGCACCCAGGCCGCGCGCTGCAGCACCATGTGGTCGGACAGCACGCTGGGCAGGCGCACCTCGGCGCCGGCCGGCAGCGCCACCAGCAGCGCGAACGCGACCAGGCCGGCCGCGCGGGCACGAGGGGACCTCATGACGGGTACTTCGGTCCGATGTTCAGGAAGGGGCCGCCCTGCAGGAAGGTGGTCAGGTCGTCCGGCGCCGGGTACGTGACCTCGGTAGGTAGCTTGTCGAGGAACTGCGCCGAGCTGTCTTTTGCGACGAAGGCCAGGTGGCGCGAATGGCGGTCGTCCCACCAGCTGCCCGGATTGCTTGAAACGCCAAAGGCGATGGTGTGGCCGACCCGTGGCGTGACCAGGGAACGGCGCAGCAGTTCGACCAGGTCGTCCAGGCTGAGCCAGGTGACCATCTGGCGGTGGGTGCCGGGTTCCGGGAAGCAGAAGCCGATGCGCAGGCATACGGTCTCGATGCCGAAACGGTCCCAGTAGTAGCGCGACAGGTTCTCGCCCCAGACCTTGGACAGGCCATAGTAGCCGTCGGCGCGCGGCAGCATGCCGGCGTCGACCCGCTCGCTGGTCTGGTACATGCCCATGGTGTGGTTGCTGCTGGCGAAGACCACGCGCCGGATGCCCAGCTTGTGCACGGCCTCGTACAGGTTGACCATGCCGAGGATGTTGGCCTGCATGATGGGTGCGAATTCGACCTCGGTCGAGACGCCGCCGAAGTGCAGGATCGCGTCCACGCCTTCGCACATGCGCATCACTTGCTCGCGGTCGGCCAGGTCGCACTGCACCACTTCCTCGCCCGGGCCTGCGGGGCCAATGTCGGCCACGTCGGCCAGGCGCACGATGTCGGCGAATTCGTGCAGGCGTTCGCGCAGGCGGCGCCCAAGATTGCCACCGGCGCCGGTGAAGAGGATGCGTTTGAATGGTTTGCTCATGATGCTGAAGGCCTTGTTGGACTGGTTGAAACGGATGCGCCATTACCGGCGCATTCGCGGCGGGTGTCAACGTTCGGTCAGCGAACGCTCACGATCTTGAGTAATTCGGCAAATGCTGAACAATAGCACGCTAAGCTACTAATATATTAGCTCAATGGCCCGGCGAGGCCGTCCTATTCCCGTCCTGGAGACCCTCGATGTTCCGTTCCGCTCCCTTGCACTTGTCCGCCTTTGCGCTGGCCGCCGTCCTCGCGGCCGCCCCGGCCCATGCCGACCGTGCCCAGTACGACTTCAACCCCGGCTGGAAGCTGATGGTCGGCGACCCGGCGGGCGCATCCCAGGCCGGCTTCGACGACAAGGCCTGGAAGCCCGTCACGCTGCCGCGCGCGTGGAACGAGGACGACGCCTTTGCCAAGGACATCGTCGATCACTCGACTGGTGTCGCGTGGTATCGCAAGCGCTTCAGCCTCAAGGACCTCAAGCCGGGCCAGAAGGTCTTCCTCGAGTTCGAGGGGGCGCGCCAGGCGGCCGAAGTGTTCGTCAACGGCCGCCGCATCGGCCTGCACGAGAACGGCGTCACCGCCTTCGGCTTCGAGATCGGCGATGCCCTGGTAAAGGGCGAGAACGTGATCGCGGTGCGCACCGACAACCGCTGGGACTACAAGGAGCAGGCCACCGGCCAGCGCTACCAGTGGGCCGACCGCAACTTCAACGCCAACTACGGCGGCCTGCCGAAGAACGTGCGCCTGCACGTGACCGAGCCGCTGTACCAGACCCTGCCCCTGTATTCGAACCTGGGTACGACCGGGGTCTACGTCTATGCGCGCGATTTCGACATCCCGGGACGCACGGCCACCATCGCCGCCGAATCCGAAGTGCGCAATGACGGGCAGCAGGTGCGCAGCTTCACCTACGAGGTCGAAGTGCGCGACAAGGACGGCAAGACCGTGGCGCGCTTCGCCGCGCCGGCCCAGACCCTGGCGCCCGGCGCCACCACGGTGGCCAAGGCCAGCGCGAATGTGAAGGGGCTGCACTTCTGGAGCTGGGGCTACGGCTACCTGTACGACGTGGTCACGACCCTGAAGGTCGACGGCAAGCCGCTCGACCGCGTCACCACCCGCACCGGTTTTCGCAAGACCGAATTCGGCAATGGCGTGATCAAGCTGAACGACCGCGTGCTGCAGATGAAGGGCTACGCCCAGCGCACCTCGAACGAATGGCCGGCGATCGGCCTGTCGGTGCCCGCCTGGCTGAGCGACTACAGCAATGGCCTGGCCGTCGAGAGCAACGCCAACCTGATCCGCTGGATGCACATCGCGCCGTGGAAGCAGGATGTGGAGTCGCTCGACCGCGTCGGCCTGATGCAGGCCATGCCCGCCGGCGACTCCGAGAAGGATGTGGACGGCCGCCGCTGGGGCCAGCGCGTGGAAACCATGCGCGACGCCATCGTCTACTACCGCAACAACCCGAGCATCCTGTTCTACGAGTCCGGGAACAAGGGCGTAAGCGCCGAGCACATGGCGGAGATGAAAGCACTGCGCGATCGCTACGACCCGCATGGCGGACGTGCCGCCGGCAGCCGCGAGATGCTGAGCAGCCAGCTGCAGCAGGTGGCCGAGTACGGCGGCGAAATGTTGTACATCAATAAGAGCGCGCGCAACCCAATGTGGGCCACGGAGTACAACCGCGACGAAGGCGCGCGCAAGTTCTGGGACGAACTCAGTCCTCCCTTCCACAAGAACGGCGACGGTCCGCCGCACAAGGGCCAGCCGGCGCCCTCGTACAACCACAATCAGGACAGCTTCGCGATCGAGGCCGTGCGCCGCTGGTACGACTACTGGCGCGAGCGTCCGGGCACCGGCACGCGCGTCTCGAGCGGCGGCGTCAACATCATCTTCTCGGACAGTAATACCCACCACCGCGGCGCCGAGAACTACCGCCGCAGCGGCGAAGTCGACGCCATGCGCATCCCGAAGGATGCTTTCTATGCGCACCAGGTGATGTGGGACGGCTGGGTCGACGTCGAGCGCCCGCGCGCCCACATCGTCGGCCACTGGAACTACACGCCCGGCACGGTCAAGCCGGTGCACGTGATCTCGAGCGCCGAGACGGTCAAGCTCACCCTGAACGGCACGGAGGTCGGCAGCGCACGCCAGAGCGAACGCTTCCTGTTCACCTTTGACCAGGTGGCCTGGGAAGAGGGCGAGCTGAAGGCGGTCGGCTACGACGCCAAGGGCAAGCAGGTGTGCGAGACGGTTCTCGCCACCGCAGGCAAGCCGGTGGCGCTGCGCCTGAAGAACATCCCGTCGCCGCACGGACTGCGCGCCGACGGCGCCGACCTGGCGCTGGTGCAGGTCGAGGCGGTCGATGCCAGGGGCCGCCGCAACCCGGTGGCGCTCGACACCGTGCATTTCGAACTGGACGGCCCGGCCGAGTGGCGCGGCGGCATCGCACAGGGGCCAGGCAACCATGTGCTGGCGCGCTCGCTGCCGGTGGAGGGCGGCGTGAACCGCGTGTTCGTGCGCAGCACCATGCAGCCGGGGAAAATCACCCTGCGCGCCCGCGCCGATGGCCTGGCGCCGGCGACGCTGAGCTTCGCCTCCAAAGCGGTCAAGATCGAGGGTGGCCTGGCCGCGCTGCCGGCGCCGCCGCCGCTGCGCCTGGAGCGCGGCCCGACCCCAGACACGCCGTCCTTCACGGTCTCGCGCATCGCGGTGCCGGTGGCCTCCGCGCAAGCCGCCAGCAACGGCGAGCAGGCCGCGCACTCCTTCGACGACGACGAAACCACCAACTGGACCAGCAAGACCGGCGAGGCGGCGGACATCACCTACCAGCTGGCGCGTCCCGCGCTGCTGCGCGAAGTGACGCTCAAGCTGGCCGGCTGGCGCGAGCGCAGCTATCCGCTGCGCGTGTTCGTGGATGGCGTCGAGGTCTGGCGCGGCACCACGCCCAAGAGCCTCGGCTACGTCACGCTGCCGCTCAAGCCGCATCGCGGCAGCCAGGTGCGCATCGCCCTCGACGGCCAGGCCGATGATACCGGTGCGATCCAGCTGACCGAGGTGGCGAACCAGGCGAATACCGACACCGGCGCCCAGCGGGTCGCACGCACCGCGCTGGCGATCGTCGAAGCCGAGTTCTACGAATTCCCGGAATCCTGATTGGGGTGACAGCTTCGATGAATCTGGTCGGCATCCCGTTTCGCCTCGACCGCTCGCGCAACGCGACGGTCCAGGTGTTCGAGCACCTGCGCGAGCTGATCGTCAGCCTGGCGGTCGGGCCGGGCACGGTGCTGCCCCGCCCGCAGCTGTGCGAGTACTACGGGCTGTCGCTCAGCCCGGTGCGCGAGGCGCTGCTGCGCCTGGAGGAAGAACACCTGGTCGACATCTATCCGCAGCACCAGACCCAGGTGCGCCGGATCGACCTGGCGCAGGCGCGCCAGGCCCACTTCCTGCGCCTGTCGGTGGAGCTGGAAATGGTGTATGCGCTGGCGCAGCGCGGCGATGCTGCACTCGGGCGCGCGCTGCAAAGCCTGGTCGCACGCCAGCGCGCCTGCCTGGAAGCGGGCGACCTGGCGGGCTTCACGGCCGTGGACATGGAATTTCACCGCGCCATGTATGAAGCGGCGGCCGTGCCGGACCTGTGGTCCCTGAACCGCAGCCGCAGCGGCAACCTGGACCGCCTGCGCCGCCTGCACCTGCCGATGAACGGCAAGGCGCGCTCGATCCTGGCGCAGCACGCCGAGATCGCGGAGCGTATCGCGCGCGGCGATGCGGCGGGCGCGCAGCGCAGCGTGCGCACTCACCTCTCCGGCACCCTGAACGCGATCGACGCGCTGCGCGAGCGCTACCCGGAACTGCTGCTGCCGGTCGACTACCGGAGCTGAGCCATGCGACGTCGTCCCTTCCTGCTCGCCCTGGCATCCATGCTGCCGACCGGATGCGCCGCCATCCTGCCGGGCAGGGCGGAGGCGGCGCGCGTGCTTGGCGTGATCGAGTACGGCCAATCGAATGCGGAAGGCCAGGCCATGCAGGCTGCCTCCGTGCTGCGTTCGGAATATCCGGCGGGGCTGCGCATGCCGCGCACGGCATCCGGCAACGTGTGGCTGGGCCAGGCCACCGTGGGCGGCCGCTCCTTCGAAGCGGACGCCGTCACCGGCCTGACGGCCCTGCGCGGTGCGATGGGCAGCGCCACCCACGGCAGCACCGCCGGCGAAAGCATGGTGCTGCGCCTGGCGCAATCGGCCCTGTCCGGGCAGGAGATCGTGCTGTTCAATGTCGCCGAAGGCGGACAGAAGATACGCAAGCTGGCCCGCGACGCGCAACCGCGCTACCACGGCTTTCGCAACCTGATGCGCACCGCGCAAGCGGTCGACGCGGCGCTGCGGCGCGAAGGCAAGCGCTACGTCGTGCCGGTGGTCATCATGGCCCAGGGCGAAAGCGATGCCGGCGAGCCCCGCCTGGGCGAACTGCAGGAGCAGGTCCGCGCCGAGATCGAGGCGGGCATCCGCGCCATCACCCAGCAGCGCGAGCCGGTGTGGCTGCTCAGTTCCCAGCCCTCGAGTTTCGACGCCGATTCAAGCGGCGCGCGCGCGATCCTGGCGCGCCACGTGCAAAGCCTGGGGGAGGGCGGCGCCTACTTCTGCCTGGGGCCGACCTACAACTTCCCCTTCGCCCACGATTTCCTGCATCACAGCAGCGAAGGACACGACATGCGCGGCGAGCTGTATGCCGTCGCCTTCGAGCACCTGCGCCGCCATGGCCGCTGGGACGTGCTGCGCGCCGTTTCCGCGCGCGTCGCCGGTCCGGACCTGATCCTGCTCACGCTGAGCGAGCCTGCCGAGGTGGAGCAGCTCCCTGGGCTGGCGCTGCCCGGGCTCGGCATCGGCCTCGATGGCGGCGCGCTTTCCGGGCTGCGAGTGGAGGGCGACATCATCCGCATCACCACGGACGGATCGGCCGCCGAGGTGAAGGCGGTGCGCCTGGGACTGGATGGACACCGCGGCAAGCGGAGCAGGGAGACCATCCCGCGCACCAGCATCCGATCGGCCGCCGCATATGGCCGGTATCGCAGCGGAGCGCCGATCCGCAAGTGGCTGTGCCACCAGCAGATTGCGCTCGAGCGATAACCTGGCGCGGCCTTGCGATGTCATAAACGGCATCAGTCGCCATCGGCAGATGTGGCGATTTCGCACCAACCGCTCAAGCCCATGAGTGTTTGGCGCAATTAGTTCGAAGCCGGTTGTTGTATTGATTTCATTCAATAACAATCGACTGCGTTTATCGTTGAGCACAACGATCACATAAGACAGACAACAAGGAGGAGAGATGGCACCGTATACCAAGCATGGGTTCCCCGTAAACCGCATCAGTCAGGCAGTCGCCATGGCACTGGCTTCGCTGGTCGCGACTGGCGCATACGCGCAGCAGGCGGCCACGCCGCAGGCATCGTCGACCTCGTCCACGGCGGCTGCCGCGGCCGATGGCGCCGTCGAGACCGTGCTGGTGGTCGGCTCGCGCGAATCGCAGCGCAGCGCGATCGCCCGCAAGAAGAACGCCGCCACCGCGCAGGATTCGATCATCGCCGAAGACGTCGGCGCTTTCCCGGACCGTAACGTCGCCGACGCGATTTCGCGCATCGCCGGCGTGGCGGTCGACCGCGGCGAATTCGGCGAAGGCATCAGCGTGTCGATCCGCGGCAATGGCCCGGAACTGACCCGCGTGGAACTGGACGGCATGGGTGTGCAGCAGGCCGGCGGCGCCGACATGTTGGGCGGCATCAGTGCCGGCGCCGACACCTCGGGCGGACGCGCGGTCGAGATGCGCCAGCTCTCCTCGGACCTGATCAAGAGCGTGGACGTGGTCAAGGGCTCGACCGCCGACATGACCGAAGGCTCGCTCGGCGGCGGCGTGCGGATCCAGACCCGCAACGGCCTCGACTTCAAGAAGGATTACCTGTCCTTCCGCGTGGCGGCCCAGCAGAATTCGCTCAACAAGAAGAAGAACCCCAACCTCAACCTGATCGGCGCCAAGAAGTTCATGAACGACCGCCTGGGCGTGCTGGTCAACCTCTCGAAGAGCAAGGTCAATCAGGAAGCCCACTCGATCAACCAGGGCGGCAACAGCGGCGTGGTCGGCCAGTACCGCCCGATGGACTTCGACAATTCGCCGGAGAAGACGGTTGCGCTGCGCCCCGACACCCTGAACCTGAACGATGAGGCCTCGACCACGCCGTTCTACACGGTCCCGTACAGCAATGCGGCGCTGGGCAACTGGACCAGCATGACGCCGAAGGACGTGCTGGAAGGTTCGGCCGCCGCCAAGACCAAGGCCGAGTGCTACCAGAAATTCCCGCTGCTGCCGGCCAACGTCGCCAGCCAGATCGCGACCGGCAACAACGGCCGTACCAATGCCCAGAACATCACCCAGCTCGCGCTGCTGAGCTGCCTGGGCCAGTGGAACGACTGGGTGCCGAGCAATACCCGCTACTTCGTCAACCGCTGGAACGATGAACGCACCAGCGGCGACATCCGCCTCGACTTCAAGGTCAACGATGCGCTCACCGTCTATGCCAAGCATAGCCGCAGCAAGGGCGACGTGATCTCGTACAGTACCAACCTCGGCTACGGCGGCGTGGGCGTGAATCCGGCCACCGTGCGTGGACCGAACGGCTTCAGTGGCGCGCCCTTCGTCGACACCATCTCGACCACCCAGCTGGCCAACGGCGCCTGGGGCACCCGCGGCCTGAACCCGGCTTCCGGCTACTACCTCTATCCGGGCGAGCTGACCTACCGCAGCACCGGCGCCCTGAACGGCGCGGTGTCCAACGTCAACCCGAACTCGGTGACCGTGGACGGCAACCACCACGTGACCGGCTTCGAGTTCTCGGACGGTGTCTACGGCGTCGACAACACCACGATCACCACCGGCACCAAGTCCAGCTATACCCAGGCCGGCGGTACCTACAAGAAGGGCATCGTGCGCGCCGAGTTCCTGATCGGCGACTCCAAGTCCGATTTCTACCGCTACGAAAAGCGCATGGGCCAGAGCGCCTACCTCGGCACCACCAAGGCCACCGTGCTGCCGAACGGTATCTGGAACTACACGCCGGCCGGCTCGGTGAACCTGAGCGACCCGAACAGCTGGCTGACGCTTGCCAACCAGGCGGCGCAAGCCGCGGTCGCACCGAGCTTCACCACTCCGGGCGCGCCTGCCTACACCGCGGCCCAGCTGCCGCGCGTGAACGGCGCCACCACCCTGGCGTTCCAGAACCCGCGCATCAACGAGTCGTTCGAAAAGACGGCCAAGCTGGACCTGGACATCTACACCGACGAGTACATCCCCTTCGTCCCTTCGATCAAGGTCGGCTACAGCCGGCGCAAGAGCGGCTACGACCACTGGGGCACCGGCGGCCCGACGGTGCAGGACGCCGTCGGCACCTTCGGCACGGCCGGCTACATCCCGGGCATCTACGTCTCCACCAACAACCTGCGCACCACCTTCCAGGTGTGCGAGAACACGCCGGGTTCGCTGGCGCCGGGCGGCCGCCCCTGCCAGTACGGCTATAACCCGAGCACCGACCCGCGCAACGCGCGCCAGGGCACGATCGTCATCTCGCCGGACCAGTACCGCGCGCTGTTCAACCAGGGCTACACCAAGCAGCCGACCGCGCAGTTCTATGCGGGCGATCCGGACCGTCCAGGCAACCTGACCAACGGCTGGACCGAGTTCGACATCGACAAGGTCTACGCGCTGCTGGGCGTGCCGAACTATAACCTCGACTGCATCAAGGAATGCATCGGCAGTGACGGTCAGATGTACAAGCAGCCGGTGAACTCGATCGTGGAAACCGTCGATGCGGGCTACATGATGGCCAACTTCGAGGTGGATCGCCTGCCGTTCACGCAGCGTTCTCTGCCCTTCGGCATCGTCTTCGACGGCAACGTCGGCGTGCGCGCGGTGCGCACCAAGGTGATCGGCAGCGGCCAGCTGACCTTCCGCTCGATCGTGCCGACCGCCGCCTACAACCCGCTCGACCCGAACAACGCGAACGGCATCAGCACCCGTGTCTATCGCCGCGATACGGCGATCAATGCGAGCACCACCGACTACCTGCCGTCGGCCAACCTGAACACCTGGCTGATTCCGGACAAGCTGGTCCTGCGCTACAACTGGGGCAAGACCATCGCCCGTCCGGCGGCCGGCCGCCTGATCCCGAACGGCACCTGCGAATACGACGGCCGCAACCTGGTCGAGCTCGACGGCGACGGCAACGAAGCGTCGATGCGCTGCACCGACGTCATGGGCAACCCGGAGATCAAGCCGCTGACCAACCATAATCAGAACCTGTCGCTGGAATGGTATGCCAACCGCGACATCATGCTGGCCGGCGCCGTCTACAAGCAGGAAGGCGTCACCGGTGCGCCGACCCTGATCGAAACCGTCGACAACGTCAAGCCGTTCGCCGGCTCCGACGCGGTCGACCCGCAGACCGGCAAGTCGTTGGCCGACCTGGTGTTCACCCAGCGCCGCTGGACCAACCAGATCCCGTTCACCCGCAAGGGCTTCGAGGTCTCGGCCAAGGTCGCCTTCACGGTGCTGCCGTGGTACCTGCGCTATACCGGCGTGGACGCGAACTACACCCGCAACAAGGCGACCCTGAACGGCGGCGGCCTGCGCGACCTGATCACCGGCGAACTGCTGCCGGTGGCCGGCGAGCCGCGCCACTCGTGGAACGCCTCGGTGTGGTACGACGACGGCGCGCTGTCGATGCGTGTCGGCCTGCAGGTGAAGGCGGACACCTTCTCGTGCACCTCGGGTTGCAACACCAACTCGGTGAACAACTACCCGGTGGTCGGCATGACCAACGTGCGCTTCCCGACCTACAGCCCGGGTGCGCCGCTGTTCCGCCTCGGCACCCGCTACGTGGATGCCAAGATCGCGTACCGCTTCAACAAGAACGTCGAGTTCTTCCTGGAAGGGCGCAACCTGGGCAAGACCCACACCGGTTCCAACACCGGCGGCTACTCGGTGTTCGCGGACGGCACCCCGAACGTGTACACCGACTCGTACGCGGGCAGCACCTACATGGCGGGCCTGAACTTCAAGTTCGGCGGCTAAGCATCACGTAGGATAGCAGGGCCGGATGGCCGCCGCACTCGCGGCGGCCATCTGCGTTTACGGGCGGTCGCATCCGAAACGATCACCGTATTGATCGGTTGCCGATGCAATTTTGCCATTTCGATCAGTTCGGTGATTCTTTCGACCCTAAATGGATTAACGCGACCGTGCGCACATAGAATGTTTTCAAGGCCAAGCCGTATTTCAAACTACAGAGCCCATGGAGACATCGATGAATCAAGCCATGACCAGCACCTCCGTGCTGCATCCGACCCGCTGCGCCCGTGCAGTCGCCGCAGTGATCACCCTCCTGGCAGCACAAGCCGCGCTGGCGCAGGAAACCGCGCAAGCACAGGCAGCGCCCGCCGCATCCGCTTCCACTTCGACCGCGCAGGGCCAGTCCGGCGCCGGCGCGACCGCATCCGGTAGCGCCGGCGCCGCCGTCGCCGCACCTGCGCCCGCGCCGCAGGTCGTCCACATCGCCGGCACCCGCCAGTCGGTGGCGTCCGCCATCACCCGCAAGAAGAACGCCGGCACCGTGTCGGATTCGATCGTGGCCGAAGACATCGGCCAGTTCCCCGACAAGAACGTGGGCGAAGCGCTGTCGCGCGTGACCGGCGTGCAGCTGTCGCGCGATTTCGGCGAAGGCACCCAGGTGGCGATCCGCGGCGTCGAGCCGGACCTGAACCGCGTCGAAGTCAACGGCATGTCGGTGCTCGGCACCAACGGCGGCGCCGGCCGCGGCGCCGAACTGCGCGAGCTGGCCTCGGAGCTGATCGGTTCGATCGACGTCTACAAGGGCCTGACCGCCGACATGACCGAAGGCGGCGTGGGCGGCACCGTGCAGATCACCACCCGCAAGCCGCTCGACTTCAAGAAGCCGACCATCGGCACCAGCATCGCGGCCGAGCACTCGACCTCGCGCGGCGGCGTCCAGCCGCGCGGCAACCTGTACATGGCCGACAAGTACTTCGACGGCAAGCTGGGCCTGATGGCCAACTTCGTCTACGACAAAGTGCTGACCCAGAACGACTATGCGCGCAACACCTCGTGGCGCTTCCTGCAGGACTGGGACAACTCGCCGGAAAAGACCGTCAACAGCATCGACCCGAAAGTTGCCGCCGTGGGCAGCGCCGCCGCCTGCGCCACCTCGGGCCTCACCGCCGCGCAGCAGACCGCCTGCCGCAGCCAGTGGTTCGACTACTCGCCGGGCATCGCCCGCTACGGCCTCTGGACCCGCGACCACAAGCGCTCCTCGGGTGAAGTCACCGCCCAGTACGCGTTCAGCAAGGAATTCAATGCGTATGCGACCTACCAGGCCAATACCCAGCGCCAGCGCCTGAACGACCGCAACTTCGGCACCGACTTCGCCAACGCGGGCCGCCTGGCCAACACCGGCCGCGCCCCGGTCTACGGCGCCAACGGCGTGCCGACCACCGCCGGCGCCTGCACCGCGCCGACCAGCGCGACCCCGGGCATGGTGGTCAGCAACCACCACGTGACCGAATACGTCGTCGGCTCCTGCCTGTTCGGCGCAGGCGTGGGCGGGCAGGGCGCCTTCAGCACCTCGGCGCGCGACTTCCAGCTCGACATCGACTCGCGCTACCTGTCGTCGGGCTTCAGCTTCAAGCGCGACCGCCTCGAAGTGACCGGCCTGCTCGGCACCTCGAAGTCGCTGTACAACAGCGACAGCAACAGCATCGTGCTGACCCAGAACGCGCCCGGCCTGAAGGTGGCGCTCGGTCCGGACAGCATTCCGCGCTTCACCTTCCCGGCCGGCTACAGCCCGGATAGCCCGAGCTCCTACGTTCAGGCCCAGCTCCAGTACCGTCCGAGCGAGACCGAGAACAAGGAACACCAGGCCAAGATCGACTTCAAGTACAAGCTCGATACGCCGTTCTTCAACAAGGTCTGGTTCGGCGCCCAGGCGCGCAAGGCCTCGTCCGAGCAGTTCAACGGCGGCGGCTACCTGGCCAGCAACGGCGCCAACCTGAGCTCGACCGCCGACGACATCAACGTGCGCGGCGCCAACGTCAACCAGACCGCGGTCTACGACCCGCTCTACACCGGCTCGGCGCAGCGCCCGAACGATACCCAGACCTTCATCAACTCGGGCTTCGCCACCCGCTACCTGAACGCGGCCCAGATGGCTGCGCTGGTCACCGCCGTGCAGGGCCGTTCGCCCGGCACCTTCTTCGACGGCTACGACAAGGTGTCCGGCCTGCCGGCCAACTGGATGTCGCCTGTCTACGCCAACGCGACCCAGTTCTTCGACACCTCGAGCTTCAACCACGCCTACCTGCGCAACTCGCCGGGCAGCGACGGCAACATGTACCCGCAGATCCCGGCCTTCATGATCGACGAGCGCATCGCCGCGACCTACCTGCGCCTGGATTACGCGACCCAGGTGCTGGGCAAGGAAGTCGAAGGCAACGTGGGCGTGCGCTACACCCGCACCCGCGACCGCTCGACCGGCCTGGCGCGCTACTCGATCCGCCAGGCGACCGCCCCGGGCGCGACCACCTTCAGCGACATCGTCGTCAGCAACTCGGTGGCGACCGTCGAGAACACCTACAACGACGTCCTGCCGAGCTTCAACGGCGCGGCCTGGCTGATCGACAACAAGCTGGTGACCCGCGTCGGCTGGTCCAAGGCCATGGCGCGTCCGCGGATGGACCTGCTGGCGCCGAACGCGACCTGCATCCGCGGCAGCGGCCTGACGCAGTTCGGCGGCGACGGCTACGACGACTGCACCGCCGGCAATCCGGACCTGAAGCCTTACCGCTCGACCAATACCGACCTGAGTATCGAGTACTACCCGGGCGCCGACAGCCAGCTGTCCGTGGCCTTCTTCAAGAAGGACATCACCAGCTACGTGATGGAGCGCGTGCTGTCGCGCCAGGTGGACCTGTTCAAGAACGGCGAGCTGTTCGACGTCACCCAGGCCGTGAACGGCGAGGGCGCGACCACCAAGGGTGTCGAGATCGCCGGCCGTACCGCGCTGACTTTCCTGCCGGGCTGGCTCAGCGGCTTCGGCGTCGACGCCAACTACACCCGCATGGACTACAAGTATGCGGCCGGCACCGAGCGCCTGAACGTCCTCGACAATACCGTGCTGCCTTACCCGGGCATGTCGAAGAACGCGTACAACCTGTCGCTATGGTACGACAAGGGTCCAATCAATGCGCGCCTGGCCTACAGCTACCGCGACCGCTTCTTCACCGGCGGTAACGACGTGTCGGGCAACCCGGTGTTCGAAGCCGCGACCGGCTACCTGGATGCGAAGATCCAGTATCGCTACAACGACAACATCACCTTCGCGCTGGAAGGCAAGAACCTGACCGACGAAGTGAAGCGCCTCGACGCCGGCGACAGCTTCCGCCTGAACGAGCTGGCCTGGGCGGGCCGCCGCTACTACTTCACTGTGTCGATGAAACTGTGATCGCCTTGTAACGACTCCTGTTCCGATTTGCCAGTCATCTCACGATGACTGGCTTTTTTACTTGTCGAGGTCCCAATGAACCGTCCTGCCGTTTTCGCCGCCGCTGCCATGCTGGCGCTGCTCGCCATCCAGCCGATCGCCGCCGCCGAAATCAGCTTCGCCAACCCGCTGGTGCGCCAGCGCGCCGATCCCCACGTCACCCTGCAGCCGGACGGTTGGTACTACTACACCGCCACCGTGCCCGAGTACGACCGCATCGAGGTGCGCCGCGCGCGCAGCCTGAACGAACTGGGCGCCGCCGACGCCAAGGTGGTGTGGCGCAAGCACGCCAGCGGCGAGATGGGCGCGCACATCTGGGCGCCCGAGATGCACCGCATCGACGGCAAGTGGTACATCTATTTCACCGCCGGGCGCAGCGACAAGATCTGGGAGATCCGCCTGTACGTGCTGGAGAACGCGTCCGCCAATCCGCTCGAAGGCGAGTGGATCGAGCGCGGCCAGCTGAAGACCGGCTGGGAGAGCTTCTCGCTGGACGCGACCACCTTCGAGCACCGCGGCCAGCGCTACCTGAGCTGGACCCAAGTCGCGCCGGACGGCAGCAAGGGCACCAACATCTACCTGGCGAAGATGGACGGGCCGCTGGCGATCCGCCAGCCGGCGGTGCTGCTCACGCGCCCCGAATACGACTGGGAGAAGCGCGGCCACCTGGTCAACGAGGCGTCTTCCTTCCTGGTCAAGAACGGTAAGGTATGGATGACCTACTCGGCCAGCGCGACCGACGCCAACTACGCGCTCGGCCTGCTCAGCGCACCGGAAAATGCCGACCTGCTGGATGCGCGCTCGTGGACCAAGTCGCCGGTGCCGGTGATGCGCAGCAGCGCGGCCAACGGACAGTACGGGCCGGGGCACAACAGCTTCACGACGACGCCGGACGGGAAGACCGACATCCTGGTCTACCATGCGCGTAATTACCGCGACATCGTGGGCGAGCCGCTGCGCGATCCGAACCGGCATACGCGGGCGCAGGTGCTTCGATGGAAGGCGGATGGGTCGCCGGATTTCGGGGAGCCTGTGGCGGACTGAAGTGCACCTGACAAAACCTCGTACTTACGCCAATAAAAGCAAGCTCGTAGGGAGAGTCTTGCGCCCCTTTGTGACATTTGAAGGATATTCAGGTAACTTTTACCAGTAAGATCGACCGGTTTGGTTTCGGATCTATCGGATGCATCGTCGCTTCGCCTGCCTGTTAGCCGTCTATTGCACCGGTACGCATGCCCAGATCGAGGCGTCTGCGGCGCCCCAGCAAGTCGTCATCAGTGGCGCCCAGACCGACCTTGAAGCAAGCCAGGATTTCGTCGCCGGAAAGATCATCATCGGTCAGAAGAGGATCGCCGACAGCGGCCTGCAGAACACCGGCGAACTGCTCCGGCGCGAGCCCGCCATCAGCGTCGACAAGAGCGGGCGCATCGGTCTGCTCGGCCTGCCCGGCTACACCCAGGTGCTGGTGGACGGACAGGCTCCAGCGGGCGACACCATGAACATCGACCTCGTGCGCGTCGAGCGCATCGAGATCGCCAAGACCACCACTGCCGCCACCGGACCGTTCGGGATTGCGGGCACCATCAACATCGTTCTGCGAAAGGCGCAGCGCAAGACATCGTCCCGCTTGCACGGCAATGTGCGGACCGAAGGTGGCAAGAAGGGCATGGACCTGACCTGGACGACCACCGGCGTGACCGATGGCTCGTTCAGCCATACCTTCACGCTGTCACGGTGGCGCCGCTTGTCCACCGCGCACAGTGATGATGTCCAGACCAGCGAGCGAGCGGGCAGGGGCGCGGTCCGCGAATACGAGGGCGAGGTCCATAGCGCGGGCCTGTTCGAGTCGCTCAATGCGAATGGCGTGCTGGCCTGGACCCTGGATGCCAATCATACGCTTACCTTCAGCCCGGAGATCGCCCGCTACAGCTCCGACAATCACAGCGATGAACAACGGCGCTGGATGTCAGGCCTCAGCGCATTGGCAAACCAGACAAGCAAGACACCCACGAACAATCTATACCTGCCCTTGCTGTGGAACTGGAAGATCGACCCGGACAGCAGCCTGGCCCTCAAGCTGGTCGCGAGCGGCTCGCGCTCGGAGAGCCGACTGCGCAGGGACGAAGTGTGGTCGCCGGGCGGCCCGCGCCAACGTGTGCATGAGCAGGACAGCAGCACGCGCAACTACTTCCTCGACCTCGACTATGCGCTTGACACCGAGGACGGCCACCGGATCAGCGCCGGCGCCAAGTTCGCGCGCAACGAAAGCGATAGCAGCTACACCGACCTGGTCGACGGCCGTCCAGATCCCAGCCTGGCCGTGCTGGGACCGGAAACGGCATCCCACCTGACCAGCGCACGGCTGTTCATCCAGGACGAATGGCGGATCAACCGGCGCTGGGCCGTCAACCTCGGCGCGTCCGGCGAACGGCGCCGCTACCAGCTGGTCGAGGGCCCGGCCACCAACCGCCCCCGATTCAATCTGTGGTCGCCGTCGGCGCACGTGTCGCACCGCATCGGCGGCAATCGCAAGCGCCAGCTCAGGGCCTCGCTGGCGCGCAGCTACCGCACGCCCTTCTTCGACGAAATGCTGCTGCGTCCCACGATCAACCGGTATGCGCCATGCCCGGCCCAGGATTTGTGCGGCGCCAATGGAATCGACCTGGCCGACAGCAGCGGCAATCCGGCCCTGCGGCCGGAACGCTCGCTCGGCCTGAACCTGTCATATGCGCACGGCTTCGGCCGCGACAGCGAGGTCAGCCTGGAAGTCTACACACGCGACATCAGCGACAAGAACGGCCTGGCCGTCGCGCTGGTGGACGTGCCCTGGGCGATTGTTCCGCGTTACGTGATTCGCCAAGCCAACTTGGGCCAGGCGCGGGTGCGCGGCGTGGACCTGGAAGCTCGCCTGGCGGGCAAGGATTTCTCGCGGACGCTGGCGAACCTGGAGCTGAGCGGCAGTATTGGCCTGGCCGATTCGACGCTGAGTGAACTGCCCGGCCCCGACAACCATATTGCCGGGCAGTCGCCCTTGCGCGCCAAGCTGGGCGGCAGCTACTCACTGCAGTCGCTGCCGGTCAAGCTGGGTTTCGATGCCAGCTACCTGCCCGACGACTGGGTACGCAGCAGTGCCAGGCAGCGCGTCTACGAATCGAGCCGACGCACGCTGAACCTGAACGCGAGCTGGAACGCCAGCAAGACCGCGATCCTGCGGCTCAACCTGGATAATTTGCTACACCAGCGCACGTCCCGCATCGACGAATACCTGGAGCGGGGCAGCCTGGTCCGCCTGTCGACCTGGAACACGCACCACGCGCGTGTCGTGGTGCGCTTCGAGACCAGTCTATGACCACGAAAGCAAGCATATGAAGAAGACTCTCGCCTTTTGCGCACTGGCGTGCGCGTTCACCCATACAGCCTTGGCCCAGACCAGGGAACGGCCCAAGAGCGAATGTCTGAAGGCCTGCAATGAGCTGGACGGATTCAAGGGGATGGAGCGGATCGAGCGCCGGCTGGCCGAAGTGCGCGACAAGAAGAAAAGCGAAACCGATCCGCGCAAGCTGGAGCGGCTGGCCGAACAGGAGCAGGAACTCGTTGACGAGCGCGATGACCGGCGCCAGGACGTGTGCAGGTACATCTGCGAACACAATCCGGCGGGTTGATATGTGAAAAAGTCGGGGTTAGCAGCGCTGGCCTGCTTGCCGGCAGCCTCCGGACCTGGGACCAGGCGGAGGCTGCTCACCATCTCAGATCACCACCAGGCCGCGTAGATGATCACCAGGATCGCGCACACCACCGCCGAACCGAAGGCGAAGCCCGGCTCCACCTTGAACAGGCTGCGCTCGACCTTGACGATGGTCGATGCCGGCTGGCGGCCCAGCAGGCTGATGATGGCCATGCCGATCACGATCATCAGGAACACGATCAGGGTGCGGTCCAGGAACGGGATCTCGTAGACGCCGCTGCCGTTGTTGGCCGCGAAGCCGATCGGCGCCAGGAAGGACAGGTCGACGAAGTCGGGCAGGAATTTCAATACGATCGACAGGCCCACGCTGGCGATGGCTGCGAACATCGCGGCGGCCCCGGTCGTGCGGCGCCAGAAGAAGCCGAGCAGGAACATGGCCAGGATGCCGGGCGAGACGAAGCCGGTGTATTCCTGGATGTATTGGAAGCCGCCTTTCTTGTCGATGCCCATCAGGGGTGCGATCGCCACTGCAATCGCCATCGCGACGACCACCGTCATGCGGCCGATCCAGACCATGTGGCGCTCGCTGGCGTCGGGGCGGAACTTGGGACGGTAGATGTCGAGCGTGAAGATGGTGGCGATGCTGTTCGCCTTGCCGGCCAGCGAAGCCACCACGGCCGCGGTCAGGGCAGCGAAGGCGACGCCCTTCAGGCCTTCCGGCAGCAGGGTCAGCAGGGTAGGGTAGGCGCGGTCGGGATTGAGTTCGCCGTTCGGGCGCAGCGAGTCGCCCAGCATGCCGCCCTGGTCGAGCGCATACGCGGCGATGCCCGGCAGGACCACGATCACCGGCATCAGGAGCTTGAGGAAGGCGGCGAACAGCAAGCCCTTGCGCGCCACCGGCAGGCTGGCGCCGAGGGCGCGCTGGGTGATGTACTGGTTGCAGCCGAAGTAGCTCAGGTTGACGATCCACATGCCGCCGATCAGGGTCGACAGGCCGGGCAGGTCCATGTAGTTCGGGTTGTCGCGCGAGAGCACCATGTCGAAGTGGCCGCCGGCGCGCGCGAACAGCTCGCGGATGCCGACCATCGCGCCTTCGTTGCCCGACAGGCGCGCCACCAGGTCGAGCGCGATCCAGGTCGTGACCAGGCCGCCGATCACCAGGCAGAACACCTGGATCACGTCGGTGTAGCCGATCACCTTCATGCCGCCCAGGGTAATGATGGTGGCGAACACCGCCAGGAACAGCATGCAGGGCAGCACGCCGATGCCGACCATGCTGTTGATCGCCAGCGCGCCCAGGTACAGGATAGCGGTCAGGTTGACGACGATGTACAGGACCAGCCAGAACCAGGCCATCACGGTCGCCACCTTGGGTCCGTAGCGCTGCTCGAGGAACTGGGGCATCGTGTAGATGCGGTTCTTCAGGTAGACCGGCATGAAGAACACCGCCACGATGATCAGGGTGGCGGCCGCCATCAGCTCGTAGACGGCAATGGCCATGCCGATCCGGAAGCCCGAGCCGCTCATGCCGATGAACTGCTCGGCCGAGATGTTCGAGGCGATCAGCGAGGCGCCGATCGCCCACCAGGTCAGCGAGCCCTCGGCCAGGAAGTAGTCGTGCGATTCTTTGCCGGAGCCGTTGCGCCGCCGGTAGATCCAGATGCCGTAGCCGGCCACGATCACGAAATAGATGAGGAAGACGAATGTGTCGAGTGAGGAGAACGAATTCATTGGGTAGCGGTGTCTCGTCTTGGCAGTGCGGCGCACTTCCTTGTTATCCGTCCGGCGTGGCGGCGGGCGGAGCGCCAGGGACGGGCTCCGCGGTCCCAATCTTTGCATAACGGGCAAGAACTGCGTGCCCCTGCAAGAAATACTCATCCGCTTGAGCGAATGCCTGCATCCGTCCTTACATCCGATCACCCGCCTGATTCTTTCTCCGCTGCGTTGATCGTTGTATGGAAGAGCACCTAGAATGTCCCGCATATAATAAGGAGACAGCATTGCCGAACACCTCACCAGCCAGGCGCTCGCTCCTGGCCGCAGGGCTTGCCATGCCCTTGCTGGCGGCCTGCCAGCTGCCGCGGCGCGGCGGCGCACTGTTGCAGCGCAGCGTGCGGGTCCAGGCGCCCTTCGAGATGCCGGCCATCGCCGTCCCCGATTTCTCCGGCAGCCGCCGCTTCCCCATTACCGACTTCGGCGCCGACCAGCAGGACCAGGGCCGTACCAGTGCCGCCATCGCCGCGGCGTTCGCCGCCGCCAATGCCAACGGTTCCGGCGTGGTGGTAGTGCCGCCCGGGACCTGGCCGACCGGCCCGGTCCACCTCAGGAGCAACGTCAACCTGCACCTGGAAAAGGGCGCGACCCTGCTGTTTTCAAGCCAGCCGCAGGACTACCTGCCCCCAGTGCCCACCACCTGGGAAGGCCTCGAGTGCCTGAACTACTCGCCGCTGGTCTACGCCTACGAGTGCGAGAACGTGGCGATCAGCGGCCAGGGCAAGCTGCAGGCGAAACTGGACGTCTGGCGCGTCTGGTATGCGCGGCCCAAGCCGCACATGGACGCGCTGGTCGCCCTGTACAGGATGGCGGACGCCCTCAGGCCGCTCGCCGAGCGCGACATGACCCGCGGCCAGGCCAACCTGCGCCCGCAGTTCATCCAGTTCAACCGCTGCCGCCACGTGCTGGTGGAGGACATCCACATCGTCGACAGCCCGTTCTGGACCGTGCATCCCTATTTGTGCCGCGACGTGGTGGTGCGCCGCGTCGACATCCGCGCGCACGGCCACAACAACGACGGCGTCGACCCCGAGATGAGCCAGAACGTGCTGATCGAGGATTGCGTGTTCGACCAGGGGGACGACGCGGTGTCGGTCAAGTCCGGGCGCGACCGTGACGCCTGGCGCCTGGCTACTCCCTCGCGCAACATCGTGATGCGCAACTGCCGTGTGAAGAACGGCCACCAGATGATGGCGATCGGCAGCGAGCTGTCCGGCGGGATCGAGAACGTCCTGGTCGACAACTGCCACTTCGACGATGCCGGCCCGCGGGCGAAGACCGCGATCATGAACCTGCTGTACGTGAAGACCAACGAGCGCCGCGGCGGCTACGTGCGCAACATCCACATGAACAACGTGAGCGCCACGAAGATCGAGGGCGGCATTCTGAGCGTGGAGACCGACGTGCTGTACCAATGGCGCACCCTGATGCCCACCAATGAACGGCGGCTGACGCCGATCGCAGGCCTGTACGTCAGCAATGTGAAGGTGGCCGAGGCGAAGTTCGTCTGCCAGGTCAAGGGGCAGGCCGAGTTGCCGGTGCGGGACATCAGGCTGCGCGACCTGCGGGTGCGGACCGTGCGCGGCGCGCCGGTGATCACCGAGAATGTCGAAGGTTTTGTTTACGATGCGAATCTGAAGGAGCGCGCATGAAGTCGTTTGATTCAAGGAGTGACAGGCAGGCGGGGCGCATGCGCGCCCTCGCATTCGCAGTGGCGGCGGCACTTGGCGGTTCGGCCGCGGCCCAGGAGCTCGGCATTCCGCAAGGGTCCGGTCAGCAGGCCGGGACGCCCAGCGCTCAGGCAGCGTCGAAGTCCGGCCAGGTGATCCTGATGCCGGCGCTTACCGCCGGCGCCGCCAACGCGCTCAGCCTGCTGTCGTCGAACGACGGCGCCAATTTCGTCTCGCTCGCCTCCGAGACCTGGACCCCGCCGTCCGGCAAGCTGGGCGACCCCACCCTGGCGCGCCATGCCGACGGCCGCTACGTGCTGGCCTATGCCGGCGCCGCACCGGGTTCGATCGGGCTGGCCAGCTCGCAGGACCTGCGCCGCTGGGAAGCGGCGCGCGAAGCCGTGATTGCCTCAAGCCAGGTCCGCACACCGAACTGGGTGCGCGGCGCCAACGGCCAGCTCCACCTGGTCGCCACCATCGGGCGCGGCAGCCACGTGCTCACGCCGGACGCGCAGCTGGCCAATCTGTCGGCGCCGGCGCCGATGCGCGGCCTCGAGGACGGCTACACCGATACCGTCGTCGCCCCTGAGGGCGATGGCTTCGTGGCGGTGGCGCGCGAAGCGGCCAGCGGGCGCCTGGTGCTGGCGCGGGCAGCCGACCTGAAAGGGCCGTGGCGCGTCGAACCGCAGTCGACCCTGAACGGGCTGGGCACGGACATCAAGGCGGCCGGGCTGGTGCGCCTGGGCGCGACGCTGCGCCTGTACACCCGCGGCGACGATGGCCAGCGCGCCTGGTTCGCCGACAGCCAGGACGGCGGCCGGACCTGGAGCGCGCAAAGCCGCCTGCTTGGGACCGCCGCCATGGCATCCTCGTTTGGGGTCATGGGCGAAGACGCCAAGGCCTTCGATAGAATCGCCGCGCCCAAGGGGCGTCCGAAGACGATCGCCTGGGACGAGTATTCGCTGAAGGTCGACGGCAAGCGCATCGTGGTCTGGTCGGGCGAGATCCACCCGTTCCGCCTGCCCAACCCTTCGCTGTGGCGCGACGTGATCCAGAAGATGAAGGCGCTCGGCTTCAACGGCGTGGCCTTCTACTTCGACTGGGGCTACCATTCGCCGGCGCCGGGCGTGTACGACTTCTCGGGCATCCGCAACGTCGAGCGCGCGCTGCAGATCGCGAAGGAGGAAGGCATGTACGTGATCGCGCGCACCGGCCCCTACGTTAACGCCGAGCTGACCGGCGGCGGCTATCCGGGCTGGATGTTCCGCAGCCGCGCCGAAGCGCGTACCGACGATCCGGTCTACCTGTCCGCCGTCGACGAGTGGATGACCCAGATTAATGCGATCATCGCGCGCCACCAGGCCAGCGACGGCGGCGGCAACGTGATCGCCTACCAGCTCGAGAACGAACTGGGCAAGGTGGAGCCGAAGCACGTGCGCCAGATGGAGCACCTGGCGCGCAAGGCGCGTGCCGACGGCATTACCGTACCCTTCTTCCACAACGCGGCCGGCCGCCTGCCGGACTGGGCGCCGAAGAATTCCAGCGCCCCCTGGGCCAACCAGGGCCCGACCGACATCTACGCCTTCGACGGCTATCCCGGCGGCAGCTGCGACGTGTTCGCCAACCCGGCGGGCGCCAACAAGGCGCCGGACTGGGGCATCTACGCGACGGGCAGCGGCAAGGTCGGATCGCTCACCTCGCCGGGCACGCCCGGCTTCGCCGCGGAGCTGGGCGGCGGCTGGTTCGACTACTGGGGTTCGAACGGCACCTACAACTGCACGGCGGAGCGCCAGGGCACCGGCTACCAGCGCGTCTTCTACGGCACCAACCTGATCAACCGGATCACGATCCACAACGTCTACATGACCTTCGGCGGCACCTCCTGGGGCTGGCTGGCCGGCCCGGTGGTGTACACCTCCTACGACTACGGCGCCGCGATCTCGGAAGACCGCGGCATGCGTCCGAAAGCCTATGCGCTGAAGCAGCAGGGCATGCTGGTGCAGGCGGCCGAGCAGGTGCTGGCCGAGATGGACAAGGGCCCGGCGCTGGCGCCCGCGGACGGCAAGGTCAAGGTTTACCACAACGTCAACCGGCGCCTGGGCAGCCACGTGATCTTCGCCGCCCATAATCCAACGGATGGCAAGGGCGAGGAAGCCTTCAGCGTCAAGCTGGCAACCCGCGACGGCGAGTACAGCTTCGGCACCACGCTGCGCGGCCAGGATGCGCGCATGCTGCTGGCTTCCTACGACATGGAGCGCCAGCGCCTGGTGTACTCGACCTCCGAGCTGCAGACCCATTTCCGCAACGGCGAACGCGATATCGCGCTGCTGCACGGACGTGATGGGCAGGCCGGCCAGACCGTGCTGCGCTATACGGGCGCGCCGACCGTCGAGGTGCTGGCGGGACAGGTGAAGTCGCGCTGGGATGCGGCCAAGGGCGACCTGGTGCTGGACTATGTGCATGACGGCCTGGCGCGGGTGCGCATCTCGGGCGGGGGCAGGGCGCCGATGCTGCTCCTGCTGGCGGACGAACAGACCAGCCTACGGTTCTGGACCCAGGAGACCGGCGCTGGCCGTGCGCTGCAGCTCACGCCAGCGCTGGTGCGCTCGGCCCAACTCGTCGGCGGCAAGCTCGCCATGCGTGGCGATGTGGGCGAGGACAGCACGTTCGAGATCTGGGGCCCCGCTTTTGATGCCGCCAGCTTCAACGGCCAGGACCTGGCCTTGACGCACCAGCCGGACGGCAGCGTCCGCGCCGGCACGGTCAAGGGACCGGAGGCGGTGAACCTGCCGGACCTGGGGCGCCTGGCCTGGACCCGCCGCATGGACAGCCTGGAAAGCGCGCCGCGCTTCGACGACAGCGCCTGGGTGCAGGCCGACCGCCGTCCGTCGGCGGCCCAGACCTGGACCATGCCGGAACGCGGCCAGCCGACCTTGTCGATGAGCGACTACGGCTTCCACCACGGCGACGTCTGGTACCGCGGGCGCTTCACCGCCCTTGACGCCAAGGCCAACCAGCTGGAACTGTTCTACGGCGCCGGCGGCGCGGGCCTGATCCAGGTCTGGATCGACGGCCGCTTCGTCGGTCAGCACGAACTCGACACCGGCCGCTCCTTCCCGGAGACCACCGACAGCGTCAAGCTCTCGCTGGGCGATTTGAAGCCAGGGGAGCACGTCATCTCGGTCATGGTGCGCAACAATGCCCACAACTGGAACCTGATGGCCGACGATTACCACCGCGAGGCGCGCGGTCTGATCTCGGCTTCGCTGACCAAGCGCGGCGGCCAGCGCTTCGGCGTGCCGATCGCCTGGCGCATCCAGGGCCGCCAGGGCGGCGAGGAGATCGTCGACCGCCTGCGCGGCCCGATGAACAACGGCGGCCTGTTCGGCGAGCGCCAGGGCTGGCATCTGCCCGTGGCCTCGCCCAAGGGCTGGCAGGCGGCGCGCACCACCGATGCGCCGCCAGCGGCCGGTACCTACTGGCTGCGCACCAGCTTCAAGCTGGACCTGCCGAAAGGGCATGACGTGCAGCTGGGCCTGGCCTTCGGCGATACGACCAAGCCGCGTTCGGAACGCGAGAACCGGGCGCTGATCTTCGTGAACGGCTGGAACATGGGGCAGTTCATCGCCCACATCGGCCCGCAGCGCACTTTCGTGATCCCGCCGGGCATCCTGAACCCGAACGGCGAGAACACCATCGCACTGGCGGTGACGACCGACGGCCGCAAGGAAAACGCGCTGGAGCCGCTGAAACTGGTCAAGCTGCGCGCGGTGCGCGGCGGCGTGGACCTGGAAATCATGCAGTGATCATGTAGCAGAACAGGAGCCCGCACCGATGCCCGCATCTCGCCTGATCCTGGCCGCGCTGGCGGCCGGCCTGAGCTTCTCCGCCGGGGCCCAGCCCGGCGGCGCCCTGACGCTGCACTATGACAAGCCGGCCGCCGTCTGGACCGAAGCCCTGCCGGTCGGGAACGGCCGGCTGGGGGCGATGGTGTTCGGGCGTCCGGGCGAGGAACTGCTCCAGCTGAATGAGGCCACGCTCTGGAGCGGCGGGCCAGTGGGCAAGAACATCAACCCCGGTGCGTATGCTGCCCTCGGCAAGGTGAGGGAAGCGCTGGCCAGGGAGGATTACGCGCAGGCCTATGCGCTGTCGCGCCAGATGCAGGGGCTTTATACGCAAAGCTTCCTGCCATTGGGCGACCTGAAGCTGCAGCAGGATTTCAATGGAGGCGAGGTCACCGGCTACCGGCGCGCGCTGGATATCCGCGACGGCGTCCAGACCACGAGCTTCACGGCCAACGGCGTGCGCTACCAGCGCGAGGTGTTCGCCTCCAACCCCGACCAGGTCATCGTCGTGCGCCTGCAGGCGGACCAGCCGCGCCGGATCAGCCTCGACCTGGGGGCCGCGAGCCCGCTGCGCTCCACCAGCACCGTGGAGCAGGGCGTGCTGCGCCTTAGCGGCAAGGCGCCCGCGCAGGTGGACCCGAACTACGTGCGCGACAACCTTGAACCGATCGTGCAGGACGACCCCACGGGTTGCCGCGGCATGCGCTTCGCAATGCTGGTCAAGCCGGTGGTGCGCGACGGCACCGTGACGCAGCAGGACGGGCGCATCAGCATCCGCGACGCGTCCGAAGTGACCCTGCTGCTGTCGGCCGCGACCAGCTTCAACGGCTTCGACAAGTGCCCGGACAGCGCCGGCAAGGACGAGGGGGCGCTGGCCCGTGCCTATCTGGAGCGGGCAACCACGCGCGATGCCGCCGCCCTGCGTGCGGCCCACGTGGCGGATTTTCGCCGCCTGTTCGACCGCATGTCGTTGGTCATCAATCCTGGCGCCGATGATCGCAGCGCGCTGCCGACCGATCGCCGCCTGCAGGAATACACGGACGGTAGAGCCGACCCGGCACTGGAAGCCCTGTACGTGCAGTTCGGCCGCTACCTCTTGATCTCGTCCTCGCGCACGCGCGGAGCGCCGGCCAATTTGCAGGGCATCTGGAATGCTGCCGTTAGACCGCCCTGGAGCAGCAACTACACCACCAACATCAACGTCCAGATGAACTACTGGCCGGTGGAGAGTGCGAACCTGGCCGAGCTGTTCACGCCGCTGGATGACCTGATCCGCAACCTGGCCGTCACCGGCAAGGAGACCGCGGCGTCCTACTACCGCGCGCCCGGCTGGGCGCTGCACCACAATTCCGACATCTGGGCCGCCAGCAATCCGGTCGGGAACCTCGGCAAGGGCGACCCCAAGTGGGCCAACTGGGCCATGGGCAGCCCCTGGCTGGCGCGACACCTGTGGGAGCACTACCAGTTCACGGGCGACCGCCGCTACCTGGAAAGCGCCTATCCCATCATGAAGGATGCGGCGCGCTTCCTGCTCGCCTGGCTGCAGCCGGATGCCCACGGCCGCCTGGTCACCGCGCCCTCGACCTCGCCCGAGAACGACTTCTTCTATGGCGAAGGGCGCAAGGGCAACGTGACTGTCGCCTCCACCATGGACCTGGGGATCGCGCACGACCTGTTCGAGAACGTCGCCGCCGCCGGCGAGGTGCTCGGGGTCGATGCCGCGTTCCGCCGCCAGCTCAAGGATGCACGCGCCAAGCTGTTGCCGTTCCAGGTCGGCGCCCGGGGCCAGCTGCAGGAGTGGCACAAGGACTTCGAGGAGGTCGAACCGCATCACCGCCACGTGTCGCACCTGTATGCGCTGCACCCGGCGCGCGTGATCTCGCCCCTGTCGACGCCGGAACTGGCCGCCGCCGCGCGCCGCACCCTCGAGCTGCGCGGCGACGACGGCACCGGCTGGAGCCTGGCCTGGAAAGTCAACTTCTGGGCACGCTTGTACGACGGCAACCACGCCTACACGCTGTTTCGCAAGCTGCTGCGCCTGACCAAACCGGGCGACAAGCACGGCGGCGCCTATGCCAACCTGTTCGACGCCCACCCGCCGTTCCAGATCGACGGCAACTTCGCGGGCACGGCCGGGGTGATCGAGATGCTGCTGCAGAGCCAGAACGGCGAGCTGCACCTGCTGCCGGCCTTGCCGGACAGCTGGCGCGACGGCCGGGTGAGCGGGCTGGTCGGGCGCGGCAACCACGTGGTCGACATCGACTGGGAAGCGGGGCGCCTGAAGTCGGCACGCATTACCTCCCGCGTGGGCGGACGCGCGACGGTCCGCACGCCGGCGCCGGTGATCGTCGAAGGGCTGGGGCTGCGCAGCACGCCGGATAAACTCGGGCACACGCTGTCGTTCACCGCCGTCAAGGGCCGGACCTACGTGTTGCGCCCGCGTTGAGCGCTCAGCGCTGCGCGAGCCGCGACTCCAGTACCACACGCAGCCCAAGGCGCAGGTCGGGCACATAGCTCATCCGCATGTCCGCGCCATCGGAACCACGGTTGAAGTCCATGGTGATGTTGCCGTCTCCCGAGGCGAAGCGGTAAGGCGCGATCGCGGCCAGGCGGATCGGCTTGTTATCGTCGATGATGGCATCAATGTAATGCGCAGACGTCAGCACGCGCAGATACCAGCCATTCGACATCTCGTAGGCGCCGGATATCTTTTCCGCCTCCGCGGCGCGGATCCGTGCCGCCTTGCTGGGAGCACTCACCTGGACCGAGGCGATCGGCGCCGTGTCCGCAGGCGGGTAGGGCATGGTTTGGGCATCCGCGCCGGTGGCCAACAGCAGCAGGGATGCGGCAATGAGGATGGGGGAGCGCATGATGATTCCTTCACGAAGCGGGACTGGGCCTTCGGAACGCGCGCCGCGCCTGCGGGCGCGGTGGTGGGGCCGTTGGGACGCCCGGATGCGTCCATGCGCATCCGGGATGATTCAGTCTAGGGCGCCTGCGACGGCCCGCAAGGAAGAAGACGAGCACATCACGAAACAATCTGTATCGCCGCCAAGCGAGAACGGCGAGACATGATTCAAAAATGGCGGCAGGCAGCCATTTTTGAATCGTGATGAGCCGCGGTATGGCTCAACCGGCTGCGAGCGGCGCCTCGGCCTGTTGCAGTGCTGAACGCCACTTGGCGCGATAGGCTTCCAGCCCGGCCAGCGCACGCGGCGGCTTCGGCACGCTCAGGCCCGGCGGCGTCGCATCGCGGTAGCGCAGCAGCCAGCCGCCACACGTGGTGCCGCTGGCGTCGTCCGAATAGCTCAGCGCCTGCTGCGGCCGCAGGCCGGCCAAGAGGGGGCCGAACCAGGGATTCGCGGTGAAGCTGCCTTCGACCGTGATCGGACCGCGGGCGCCCAGCGCGTCGAGGCAGTAATCCGTCATCAGGACGCAGTACAGCGTGGCCAATGCGAAGCGCTCACCCGCATCGCGTGGCGCCAGGCCCTCGATGCGCCCGGCACGTCCCGCGAACGGGCCGCCGCTCTCGGCAAAGCAGGGAATCGCCATGCTGCCGCGCGCCACCATCTGCTCGAGCTGCAGATAGGAACAGGTGGCAGGCTGGTCGCCCGCCAAGGCGCCGAATTCGCGCCCGCCCATGAAGCGCATGCAAGCCACCGGCTGGCCCAGCGCATTGGTATTGGCCAGCATGTCGGCGTCTTCGCGCAGGCCGTCCAGGCCCGTGCCGAAGGCGGCCGCGATGACCCAGGTGCCTGTCGAGAGCACGGTGCGCGGCGTGCTGGCGGCATCGCTGCCGAGGTAGCGCACCAGCGAGGCATTGCTGTCGTGGATGCCGCACAGGACTTCGCATTCCGCCGGCAGCCCGGTCGCTTGCGCGACTTCCGGCAGCAGGGCGCCGAGCGAGGCCGAAGGGGCGGCGATCGGCGGCAGCTTGTCCAGCCAGCCCATGCGCGCGGGCAGCGACGAATACGCCTGGCGCACCGGATCCCACAGGTCGGTGTGGCAGCCGAGCGAGGTGGCCTCGCCCGCGGCGACGCCGCACAGGCGCCAGGCCCAGTATTGCGGGTACATCAGGATGTGGCGTGCGCGTGCGAACCCCTCGGGATGGCGCTGCTGCAGCCAGGCCAGCTGGCGGCCCAGGTTCAGGCCGGCCGGCAGCAGGGGCGAATAAGTCTCGGCGTAGGCCGGGCGCAGGGACGCGTAGTCCAGGCCGGGCAGCGCCGCCTCGTAGTCGAGCACCGGCAGCACCAGGCCGGCATCGTCGACCAGGGCGGCGGTGGCGCCGTGGGTCACCGGGACGATCGCGGACACCTGTGCCTGTTTCGCGAAGCCGCGGCAGGTCGCCAGCATCCACTGCCAGATGCCCTCGACGTCGTGGTGCGGGTAGGGGCTATCGTTCAGGATGGCGTTCGGGCGGCGCGCTTCCGCGATGGGGCGGCCGGCGGCGTCGACCAGGGCCAGCTTGACGTTGGTCTTGCCGATGTCGAGAACGATGAGGGCGTCGCCCGTCCTTGCTTGCATTGCGTGCTTCCCTAAGTCAGTGGCGGGTCGGCTTGCCGCGCACAAGGCGCGACACGGCGATGGTGGCCAGCAGCAGCACGCCCACCACGATGGTCATGTAGATGCCGGGGACGTTGGCCAGGGCCAGGCCGTAGGTCACGGCGCCCATGGTCAGCACGGCAAGCATCACGCCGCCGATGGTGCCGGCGCCGCCGGCAATGCTGACGCCGCCCAGGATCACCATGGTGATGATTTCCAGTTCCCAGCCGGTGGCGATGTTCGGGCGGGTGCTGTCGATGCGGCCGGTGAGCAGGAAGGCTGCCAGGCCCGCCATGGCGCCGGTGAGCATGAACAGGCCGAGGCGATAGCGGTCGACGGCGATGCCGGAGAAACGCGCCGCGTCCGGGTTGTTGCCGATGGCGTAGATGCGACGGCCGGTCGAGGTCCAGTGCAGCACCAGCGCGAACAGCAGGGCGAAGCCGAGCAGGATCACGAAGGAGCGCGGCACCATGCCGAAGAACACGCCCTGGCCCCAGCTGGTCATCGCTTCCGGGTAGCTGGTGAAGGCCTTGTCGCCCAGCACCACGCTGCCCAGGCCGCGGTACAGCGAGAAGGTGCCGATGGTGACGACGATCGAGGGCAGCATGAATTTCGTTACCAGGAAGCCGTTCAGCCAGCCGCACACCAGGCCGGTGCCCAGCGCCACGAACAGCAGGCTTCCCGCCGGGGCGCCGGCCTGGTGGGCCAGGCCCATCGCCACCGAGGACAGCGCCAGCGTGCCGGCCACCGAGATGTCGATCTCGCGGCAGATGATCAGGAGGGCCATCGGCAGTGCGATCAGGGCCTTCTCGCTGAAGTTGGCGGTGCCGTCCAGCAGGTTGTAGGGATCGAGGAAGTGCGGCAGGGTCACGCCTCCCGTCACGAACACCGCCAGCAGCAGCACGGCCAGCAGGCTCTCCCAACGCGCGAGCAGGTGGCGCAGCGCCGGCTTTTCGCGGTCCAGGATGGTGTAGCGCGAGGTGCTGGCTGCGGCTTCGCTGGCCGCCTCGGTTTGTGCAATGGTGGTCGCGTTCACGCGGCGCTCCTCAGGTTGTCAAGCTTGTGCAGCGGCAGGATCTGGCGGCTGCGGTTGCGGTTGCCGCGGGCATTCATCAGGACGGCGACCAGGATCACGGCGCCGGTCAGGGCGCTTTGCCAGAAGGGCGAGACCTGCAGCACCGGCAGGGCATTGCCGATCACCGACAGGAACAGCGCGCCCAGCATGGCGCCCAGCACCGAGCCGACGCCGCCGGCGATGCTCACGCCCCCGATCACGCAGGCGGCGATCACGGTGAGTTCGAAGCCGTAGGCGATCTCGGTGTAGGCGACCGCGTAGCGCGCCACCCACAGGTAGCCGCACAGGCCGGCGACCATGCCCGACAGGCCATAGGTCCAGAACAGGCGTTTCGCGGTCGGGATGCCGATGTAGGCGGCGCAGTGCGGCGCATTGCCGATGGCGTACAGGTCGCGGCCGAAGCGCGTGTAGCGGGCGACGAAGACCATCAGCAGGACGGTGGCCAGGGCAATCCACACCAGGTGCGGCAGGCCGAGCAGGCGCTGCAGCGGGAAGGCGACGAAGCCGGCCGGCATCTGGTGGGCCGAGACCCAGGTCCCGCCCGAGATCACGAACACCAGGCCGCGGTACACGCTCATGGAACCCAGCGTGACGACGATCGGCGGCAGCTGCAGGTAGCCGATCAGCCAGCCGTTCAGCAGGCCCGCTACCAGGCCGGTGGCGGTGGCGGCCAGCATCACGACCACCAGCGGCAGGCCGGGGTTGGCGCTGGCCAGCATGGCCGCGACCATGCCCGCCAGGGCCAGGGTCGACGCGACCGACAGGTCGATGCCGCGCGTGACGATCACCAGCATCTGGGTCAGCGCCAGCATCACCAGCAAGGTGCTGTCGGTGAGCAGGTTGGCGAGCGAGCCTGCGCTCACGAAGACCGGCGCGCGCAAGCCGACCAGCAGCACCAGCGCGACCACCATCAGGGCGAGCAGGGGCTCGCGGTGTTTAAAAGGGTTTTTACTCATGCTATTCATGCTGCCACCTCGTTAGCGGCGTTGAGCTCGACGCCGGATGCGGCCGCGACCACGGTTTCGGGCGTGGCGTCCTGGCGCGCGAACTCGCGCACCACGCGGCCTTGGCGCATTACGACCACGCGATCGGCCAGGCCCAGCACTTCGGGCAGCTCGGAGGACACCAGGATCACGGACAGTCCGCGCTCCACCAGTTCGCTGATGAAGCGGTGCACCGCGGCTTTGGAGCCGATGTCGATGCCCTTGGTCGGCTCATCCAGGATGATGACTTTCGGATCGGTCGCCAGCCACTTGCCCAGCACCACCTTCTGCTGGTTGCCGCCCGAGAGTTCGGCGACGTTCTGCTGCAGGTGGTGGGCCTTCAGTTCGAGCTGTTCGGCGAAGCGGCGCGCCACTTGGGTTTCAAGCTTGGCCCGGGTGAAGAAGCCGAAGCGCGACAGGATCGGCAGCGTGATGTTGTGGGCAATCGGCTGGCTCAGGTGCGCGCCATGGTGCTGGCGGTCTTCCGGCACGTAGGCCAGGCCGGCGGCGATGGCTTCGCGCGGGGCGCCGAACACGGCGTCCTTGCCTTCCAGGTGCACGCTGCCGCGCACATTGCCGGTGAGGCCGAACAGGGCCTGCATCACTTCCGAGCGGCCGGCGCCCACCAGGCCATAGAAGCCGAGGATTTCACCTTTGCGCAGCGTGAAGCTGACGTTCTGGAATTCGGTCGGGTGGCACAGGTCGCGTACTTCCAGCAGCGGCGCGCCGATCTCGACCTGGGCCTTGGGGTAGGCCTGGTGCACGGCGCGGCCCACCATCAGGGCCACCAGTTCCGGCTCGCTGATGTCGGCCAGGCGCCCTTCGGCCACGAACTGGCCGTCGCGCAGCACCGTGTAGCAGTCGGCGACTTCGAAGATCTCGTCGAACTTGTGCGAGATGAAGATGACGGCGGTTCCGGCGGCCTTCAGCTGGTCGATGATGCGGTACAGCTCGCGGATCTCGCGCTGCGACAGGGCGGCGGTCGGCTCGTCCATGATCACCACGCGCGCATCCTGCGACAGGGCGCGCGCGATCTCCACAAAATGGCGCTGGGCCACCGACAGGTCGCGCACGCGGGCGCGCACCGGCAGGGCCACTTCCAGGCGCGCGAACAGGCGCTCGGCCTCGTCTTCGATGTTCTTCCAGTCGATGCGCCTGGCAAGACCGCGGGTCGGGTGGCGGCCGACGTAGATGTTCTCGGCAACGGTCAGGTCGTCGAACATGACCGTCTCCTGGTGCACCGCGGTGATCCCGGCGGCCATCGCCTCCTGCGGGCTGCCGAAGGCGACTTCCTTCCCGTCGAGCAGGATGCTGCCGGCGTCGGGGCGGTGGATGCCTGTCAGGGTCTTGACCAGGGTCGACTTGCCGGCGCCGTTCTCGCCGATCAGGGCCATGACTTCGCCCGGACGGATGGACAGGCGCACGCCATTGAGCGCATGGACGCCGTTGAAGCGCTTGGTGATGCCGCTCAGCTGCAGGACCGATGCTTCGGCAAGATTCGCGGATGCTGCATTTGCGCCGGGTAGGGGAGGGCTTGCAAGTTGGGTCACTGGCATACGGGTGTCGCTAAAGGTAAAAGGCGCCGCGCGGAAAAGACATCACGCGCGGCGGCGGAGCCGGTCAGAACAGCTTGGCGAACTGCTCGACGTTCTCGGCGTTGTAGGTGAACGGCGGGCCGAGGGCCGCTTCGCCGTTGGCATCCAGGGTCACGTTGCCGAGGCGGCCGACCGAGACGCTGGCGCCGTCTTCCGCTTTGGCCTTGCCGGTCACGAACTGGTGGGCGGCATAGGTGGCGGCGTAGCCGAGATCGATCGGGTTCCAGATCGCGAATTCGCGCACCGCGCCGCTCTTGACGTGGCCGGCCATCTCGGACGGCAGGCCCAGGCCGGTGACGAACACCTTGCCTACCAGGCCTTCGTCGGCGACCGCCTTGCTGGCGGCGACGATGCCGACCGTGGTCGGCGCGATGATCGCCTTCAGGTTCGGATGGCTGCGCAGCAGGCCGATGGCTTCGCGGTAGCTCTTGTCGGACTGGTCGTCGCCGTAGACGGTGGCCACCAGCTTGAGGTCCTTGTATTCGGGCTTTTCCAGCGTCTTCTTCATGACGCCGATCCAGAGGTTCTGGTTGGTCGCCTGGGCCGAGGCCGAGAGGATCGCCAGCTCGCCCTTGCCGTTCATTTCCTTGGCCGCCATCTGGATCTGCTTCTCGCCGATCATCTCCGGGTTCGACGGGTTCAGCTGCATCTGGCGCCCGCCGGGGGCCAGGCCGCTGTCGAAGGAGATCACCTTGATCCCGCGCTGCATCGCCTTTTTGGTGATCGGCACCAGGGCGTTCGGATCGTTGGCCGAGACCACGATGGCGTCGACCTTCTGGCTGATCAGGGAATTGATGATCTCGATCTGGCCTTCGGCGCTGGGCGTGGTCGGGCCGGTGTAGATCACCTCGACGCCGCCGATCTGGCTGGCGGCTTCCTTGGCGCCGGTGTGGGCGGCGTCGAAGAAGCCGTTGCCCAGGCTTTTCACGACCATCGCGATCCTGGTCTGTTGCGGCGCTGCCGGATCGGCCTTCTTTTCACCGCAGCCGGCCAGGCCGGCGAGGATGCCGACGGCGGCCGCCGCGAGCAGGAAGTGTTTGAACGGCTTGATCTTCAATGGGAAAGCTCCATCAGGGCAGCGGACTGCAAGTCATAGGGCGCGCTGTAGCGCGGGGCGTTTTGGGCAATTGGATCGCCGTCGGGTTCGACGGTGACCACCTTCACGCCGTACTGCTCGAGCAGCTGCACGGCCTTGTCGGAGGCATTGGTATCGGTGATGACGGTGGACACGCGGTCCAGGCCGCACAGGATCAGGCCGGCCTTGCGTGCGAACTTCGAGCTGTCGGCCAGCACGACCAGTTCCTCGGCCTGGCTGATCAGGCGCTTCTCGGCCTGGATCAGCAGCGGGTCGGCTTCCATCAGGCCCAGCAGCGATAGGCCGTACACGCTCATGAACATCTTGGTGGCGTAGTGGTGCTGGGTGATGTCGTTATCGAAAGGCGAGAGGATGACGTTCTGCTCGCGGTACACGCGGCCGCCCGGCACGATGATCTCGTTCTCGCTCGAGACCAGCAGGCGCTCGGCCATCAGGAAGGAATTCGTGAGGATCTTCAGGTGCTTGTCGGTCAGGAACTCGGCCATCATGAAGGTAGTCGTGCCACCGTTGATGATGATCGTTTCGCCGTCGGTGCACATGCCGGCCGCATGGCGGGCGATGGCGCGCTTGCGCGCCGCGAAGCACTGGATGTTGTTCTGGAAGGTTTCGCTGGTCAGCGAGAACTGGCGCGTCTTCGGCAGCAGGTTCTCGGCGCCGCCGCGGGTGCGGGTGAGCAGGTTGCGGCCAGCCAGCCAGCTGATGTCGCGACGAACCGTCGCGGGGGATGCGTTGAGCCATTCGACAAGCTGCTGGACCGTTGCCGTCTGATGCTCGGCAAGCAGCTTCAGCAAACGCTTGCGGCGTTTGTGATTCACCATGTTGTCTCCTCCTTGAGCCGTCTGTTTTTAATGCGGCATATAGTTCGGGTACCTGTGGCGCCCGGCCGTCGTTCCTGCTGGAATCGCGGTGTGTATCAAAAGTATTAATCAAGCACTGCCGTAACGTCAATCACCAAATGATCAACGGCCTGATTATTTGCCTTCGCTGCAACGCACAAACGCGCAATTCGCTCAAGTCGATGATTGATTGGGACTTGGTCAGCAAGTTGATTATTTCTGCGTTGACACCCCTTGCCCGGCTGCTTTCTACTGTCTGTCGATGCCGCAGAACGTGGCGGTTGCAGGACATTGGAAGAGAGACGCATCGTCCGCTCGGACGATGACAAAACAATCAACTTGGAGAATATCTTGATGGGCGCAATGAGCGAAACGAAACAACGCGAAGCAATCACTTCGCGCTGGGACGACGGTGTGGCCGCGAACATGAGCGAGCCGGAACTGTTGCTGTACCGTTCGAACCTGCTGGGTTCGGACCTGCGCATTACTAATTTCGGCGGCGGTAATACCTCGGCCAAGGTCACCATGACCGACCCGCTCTCGGGCCAGCAGGTCGAGGTGCTGTGGGTGAAGGGCTCGGGCGGCGACCTGGGTTCGATCAAGATGGACGGTTTCTCGACCCTGTACATGGACAAGCTGCAGGCCCTGAAAGGGCGCTACCGCGGCCTGGAGCACGAAGACGAGATGGTCGGCTACCTGCCGCACTGCACCTTCAACCTGAATCCGCGCGCGGCCAGCATCGACACCCCGCTGCACGCCTACATCGCCCACAAGCACGTCGACCACATGCACCCGGATTCGTGCATCGCGATCGCCGCCTGCAAGAACAGCAAAGAACTGACCGCCAAGATCTTCGAAGGTGAGCTGGGCTGGCTGCCGTGGCAGCGTCCGGGCTACGACCTGGGCCTGAAGCTGGAACAGGTGTCGCAAGAGAACCCGGAACTCAAGGGCATCATCCTGGAAGGCCACGGCCTGTTCACCTGGGGCGACACCTCGAAGTCGTGCTACGAAACCACGCTGGCGATCATCAAGCGCGCCGAGGATTGGCTGGCTGCGAACATCCAGCAGCCGGTGTTCGGCGGCCAGGCCAAGCAGGCACTGCCCTCGACCGAGCGCGCCGCCCTGGCAGCCCGCCTGATGCCCCTCCTGCGCGGCAAGATCAGCCAGGACGAGTACAAGCTTGGCCACTTCGACGACAGCGACGCCGTGCTGGAATTCGTCAACTCGCAGGACCTGGCGCCGCTGGCGGCCCTCGGCACCTCCTGCCCTGACCACTTCCTGCGCACCAAGATCCGCCCGATGGTGCTGGACTTCGATCCGGCAGCGCCGGACTTCGAGCGGCTGGTCGCCGGCCTGGACCAGGCACTGAGCGACTACCGCGCCGACTACACCGCCTACTACGAGCGCTGCAAGCGTTCCAACAGCCCGAAGATCCGCGACGCCAACCCGATCATCTACCTGATCCCGGGCGTCGGCATGCTCTCCTTCGCCAAGGACAAGGCGACCGCCCGTATCGCCGGCGAGTTCTACGTCAACGCGATCAACGTGATGCGCGGCGCGAACGGCGTCGACAGCTACGTCGGCCTGCCGGAGCAGGAGGCCTTCGACATCGAGTACTGGCTGCTCGAGGAAGCCAAGCTGCAGCGCATGCCCAAGCCGAAGAGCCTGGCCGGCCGCATCGCCCTGGTGACCGGCGGCGCCGGCGGCATCGGCCAGGCGGTCGCCCGCCAGCTGCTGCAGGAAGGCGCCTGCGTGATGGTGACCGACATCGACAACGAAGCCCTGGCCAGCACCCAGCAGGCCCTGGCCAAGGTCGCCGGCAAGGACAATATCGCTGTCGTGCGCGGCAACATCACCAGCGAGGAAGAAGTCGCCCAGGTGCTGGCCGAGACCGCACTGCGCTTCGGTGGCGTCGACCTGCTGGTGTCGAACGCCGGCATCGCTTCGGCTGCGCCGCTGGACGAAACCACGCTCGACATCTGGAAGCGCAACCAGGACATCCTGGTCACCGGCTACTTCCTGGTCAGCCGCAGCGCCTTCCAGATCATGAAGCAGCAGAAGCTGGGCGGCAGCATGGTCTTCGTGGGCAGCAAGAACGGCCTGGTCGCATCGGCCGGCGCATCGGCCTACTGCACCGCCAAGGCGGCCGAACTGCACCTGGCGCGCTGCGTCGCTCTGGAAGGCGCCGAGCACGGCATCCGCGTCAACGTCGTCAACCCGGACGCGGTCATCAAGGGCTCGCGCATCTGGGACGGCAAGTGGAAGGAAGAGCGCGCCGCCTCGAACAAGATCGGCACCGACGACATCGAAGAGTTCTACCGCAAGCGCTCGATGCTGAAACTGAGCGTGCTGCCGGAAGACATCGCCGAAGCCGTCTACTTCTTCGCCAGCGACAAGTCGGGCAAGAGCACCGGCAACATCCTGAACGTCGATGCCGGCAACGCCGGGGCATTCACCCGCTAAAATAGAAGGCTGCGCAGCGGATATATCGTCCGCTAGCGCAGCATGAAGGAGACACGCATGAAACACCTGATCGACGCCGGCCTGGTGCAAGACCAGAACGCCAAACTGGAAGCCAATCTGCAGGCTGACTACGACGCCCTGGGCGGCGTGCTGTCGCGCCGCGGCCTGGACATCGACAAACTGACCGCACTGGCGCAAACCTTCGAAGTGGCGGTCCCGAGCTGGGGCGCCGGCACCGGCGGCACGCGCTTCGCGCGCTTCCCGGGCCGCGGCGAGCCGCGCAACGTGGTCGAGAAGCTAGAAGACTGCGGCGTGATCAACCAGCTGACCCGCGCCACCCCGGCCGTGTCGCTGCACTTCCCGTGGGACAAACCGAGCGACGCGTCCGAACTGCGCGGCGTCGCGGAAGAACTGGGCCTGGGCTTCGACGCCGTCAACTCGAACACCTTCCAGGACCAGGTCGGCCAGGAACACACGTATAAATACGGCAGCCTGACCGCCAACAACGCCCAGGCACGCGCCCAGGCAGTGGCCCACAACATCGAATGCATCGAACTGGGCCAGGCGCTCGGTTCCAAGGCACTGACCGTCTGGGTCGGCGACGGCGCCAACTTCCCGGGCCAGAGCAACCTGCGCGGCGCGCTGGAACGCTACCTGGAAAGCATGCGCCAGATCTACGCCGCGCTGCCGGACGACTGGAACATCTTCATCGAGCACAAGCTGTTCGAGCCGGCCTTCTACGCCACCACCATCGCCGACTGGGGCACCAGCTTCGCCTGCGCCACCACCCTCGGCCCGAAGGCCAAGTGCCTGGTCGACCTGGGTCACCACGCACCGAACACCAACATCGAGATGATCGTGGCGCGCCTGGCACAGTTCGGCAAGCTCGGCGGCTTCCACTTCAACGACAGCAAGTACGGCGACGACGACCTGGATTCGGGCTCGATCAATCCGTTCCAGCTGTTCCTGGTCTTTAACGAGCTGGCCGATGCGGCCCTGCGCGAAGGCCCGGGCTTCAAGCCGGCCTACATGCTGGACCAGTCGCACAACGTGACCGATCCGATCGAAAGCCTGATGAGCAGCGCGGTGGAAGTGCAGCGCTCGTTCGTACAGTCGGCCCTGGTCGACCGCAGCGAACTGGCCTCGCTGCAGGAGCAGAACGACGTGCTGCAGGCGGCTCAGTGCCTGAAGCGCGCCTTCCGCACCGACGTCGGCCCGATCCTGGCCATGGCCCGCGTACGCGCGGGTGGCGCCGCCGACCCGGTGGCCGCCTACCGCGCCAGCGGCTACCGCGACCGCGTCGCCAGCGCCCGTCCGGCCAAGGCCGGCGCAAGCAGCAGCGGCATCGTCTGATCCTGGTTGTGGCGTCCCTTCGGGGACGCCATTTTTTTTGAGAAGCAGGAGAAGAGATGAGCATCACGACTCGCGCATTCCGGATGAAGCTCAAGCCGGGCAACGAGGAAGAATACCGCCGCCGCCACGACGAGATCTGGCCGGACCTGGCAGCGCTCTTGAACGGGGCAGGGATCCACGATTATTCGATCTTCCTGGACGAAGAGACGCTGGACCTGTTCGCGGTCATGAAGCTGCATCCGGGGCACGAGCTCGGGCCGCTGCCGGAGCATCCGGTGATGAAGCGCTGGTGGGATTACATGGCGGATTTGATGGAGGTCGAGCCGGGGAATCGGCCGAAGGAGTGGCCGCTGACCCAAGTGTTCCACATGGCCTGATTGCGTCTATACCGTAGGGTGGGCGGCTTGTAATCTGATCCACTGGATCAGATTACCCCACGCGTTCAACCAGTTGAAGAATAGCCGCGCAGGCTGCAGCACGGTGATTTGAACGCGTGGGCGGGAGACCCGCCCACCCTACGTTTATTTGGTCTTGTCGAGCAGCCCGCGCATCTTGAGCCACTCCTCCGCCCGCCGCGGCCAGCTCGACGCCGTCCCCAGCCCATCCCGCATCCCCATCCCGTGCGACCCCTGTTCGAACAAATACATCTCAGCCGGCACCTTGTGGCGGGTGAGCGCCTGGTAGAACAGGATGCTGTTCTCGACCGGTACCGCCTGGTCGGCCTGGGTGTGAATCAAGAGGGTCGGCGGGGTCGCGGCCGTCACCTGGCGCTCGGGCGACATCAATGCCAGGTCCGCGGCGGACGGCGAGGCCCCCAGCAGCGCCTTGCGCGAGCCGGCATGGACGGCAGGTCCTTCCATCGCGATCACCGGGTACATCAGCATCAGGAAGTCCGGTCGCGCGCTCAGCTTGTCCAGTTCCGCGCCGGTGCGCCCGAGTGGATGCTCGTACAGGGTGCCGGCCGTAGCGGCCAGGTGCCCGCCGGCCGAGCTGCCCATCACGCCGATGCGATCCGGCTGGACCTTGAAGCGCGCCGCCTGCGAGCGCACCAGGCGTACCGCGCGCAGCACGTCGCGCAGCGGCGCCGGGTGGCCGAATTCCTGCTGGCGGTAGGTCAGGACAAAGCTGGTGATACCCAGGGTGCTGAGCCAATGCGCGTACTGCTCGCCCTCGCGCCGGGTCGACTGGCGCACGTAGCCGCCGCCCGGGCAGATGATGACCGCAGTGCCGTTCGGCCGGTCCACCGCCGCCGGGTAGACGGTCAGGCTCGGCTCGGTGATGTTGGTAGTACGGCCATCCTCGTCCACCTTGTTGGGCCCGAGTTCGGGTTTGGCGTCGGGCACGCCTTCCGGCCACAAGGGCAGCACCAGCGGTCCCGCCGACGTGGCAGCGCCTGCGGCGGGCAAGGATCCAAACGTCGTGAGCGCGAGGCCGGCAGCCAGCTGCGTCATCGTGCGTCTCCTGTTTTCATTCATGGAATATCCTCTTATGGTAAAGCTAACTGAACTTTGCAGTATTTTCGCATCCGTCGCCCTGCTGGCCGGCTGCGCCACCCAGGGCGTGCGTCCTTTCGACGGCGCCGGTGAACTGGAGCTGGTGAGCGCACCGGGCGTCGACCCGTCGACCGTCTGGTCACGCGGCGCCGACGGCGTCGTCCAGGTGAGCGGCAAGCCGGCCGGCTACATCGCCACCCGCGCCAGCTATGTCAACTATCGCATGCACGTCGAATGGCGCTGGCCGGGTAAACCCGGCAACGCCGGCGTGCTGCTGCACGTGGCCTCGGGGCCGAAAGATGGCGCCTGGCCGCTCAGCCTGCAGGTGCAGACCAAGCACGGATTCGCCGGGGACATCCTGCCGATGGCAGGCGCCGGCTTCGCCGAGCCGCTCACGACGGCGCCGGGAGCCTACCCGGCCATCAAGGGCCATACGGGACCGGACAGCGAGCGTCCGGCGGGCGAATGGAACAGCGCCGACATCCTGGCGCGCGACGGCGTGATCGAGGTGGCAATCAACGGCGTGCCGCAGAACCGCGTCAGCGCGGTGAAGCCAGCGGCAGGCCGGATCGGCTTCCAGCTCGAGGGCGTGCCCTATGAGCTGCGCAACATCACGATCACGCCGATCGACTGATCACTTTCGCTTCAGCCAGGCGTCGGGAACCGGCACCACGACGATGTTCATCGAGCGGCCGTCTTCCGACAGCATGGCCGACTGGATCTGGATCCTGGTGCCGTCCGCGTTGAAGGTCGGGTGCGGGTGGTCGGCGGCGGTGGTCTTGTGGCCGGTGGTGAGCATCATCATCTCGCGGGTCTTGCGGTCGATCAGATAGACGCTGCGGCTGAAGTCGTCGCCCACGGCGAAGCGGCCGTCGCTGGAACCGTGCACGTGCCACAGGCCGCTGCCGGACGGGGTCTGTCCAACGATTTGCATCTGCCGGGTCCGCAAGTTCACGATCGCCAGGCCGGTCGGCTTTTCGCGGGTGCCGGTCTGGCCCCAGCCGTCGTCCTGGCCCGGGTTGGCGCCGCCGACGTCGGTGGCGGGGCCTTCCACTGCCTTGGCCGCGCCCGGGATCGGACGGTGGCCCATGATCGCCATCGCCACTTCATCCTTCGAGATCACCGCCTCGTGCGTCACCCATTCATAGGGCGCTTCCGGGTACAGCGGGCGCAGGCCGCTGCCGTCCGCCATCACGGTCCAGGTGCGCTGCGGCGACTTGCCGCCGGTCTCCCAGCAGAACACGATCTCGCCCGGGTTGTACAGGTTGGCCTGGATGTGGCCGACCTGGAAGGGCACCGAGACCACGTGCTTGACTTCGCCGGTCTTGACGTTCAGGCGCGCGATGCCCTGCGGGCCGGCGCCCATCTTGCGCGGGCCGAAGGCAGGCTCGATCTTGGTGCCGGGCGCAAGGTGCTTGGCCGCCTGGCCCGGGCCGACCTTGAAGTAGACCCATTCCTCGTCCGCGTCCAGGGCCAGGTCGCCGCCGGCTTCCAGTTCCGGCGGCAGGTTGGCGGTCACGCGCTGGTAGCTGGCGGCCGGCTGCATGCGGCCCGCGGCGCTGTCGGCAAAGACGCGCGCCAGGTCGGTCTCGACGATCTGCAGGATCTTGTCGTTGTCCGGCGCCTTGCGCATGTAGTACAGCTTCATGGACTTCTGCGCGAGATTCAGCATGCCGGTGTAGCCGCCCTCGGTCACCTGCACCAGCTCGCCGGTCGCCTCGTTCACGGCCACCGCTTCGCTGCCGGCCAGGCGCGAGCGGAACACCAGCCACTTGCCGTCCGAGGTCCATTGCGGGTGAGTCGGGTAGATCTTCGAGTCGCCGTGCGGCTTGCTGGTCAGGAAAGTGAGCATGGTGCCGGTCACCGGGTCCTTGACGAGCTTGCGTTCGGACGGGAAGCGCTTGCCGATCTGGGCGGACGCATCGAGGCTCAGCGTGAGCGCGGCGGCAAGGCAGAGGAGGGGGGCAAAGCGGACTTGCATGGGGCGTCTCCATATTGTGATGTTGTCCGCTCATTCTCCCAGCAGGAGTTGCTCAGATCTAATCATTCTGGTGATTCTTTCTGCGTCTTTACTGCCGGGTTGAGCGGTGGCGCATAGAATCAAGGGAAAGCTATCTATAACACATGGAGACCCGTCGATGTCCTTTCTGAGCACCTTGATCCGTGCCGGCGCGATGCTATTGCTGGCCTGCGGAGTCGCACATGCACAGACCCCGGCGCCGGCCGTCAATACCGATCCGGCGCGCGCCCAGGTCAAGCTGCCCGAGCCGGCCAACCCTGCGCTGCCTTCGATCATCCTGATCGGCGACTCCACCGTGCGCAACGGCCATGACGACGGCCAGGGCAAGGGCGCGGAGGGGCAGTGGGGATGGGGCAATCCGCTCGCCGCCTGGTTCGATCCGAGCAAAGTCAATGTGGTGAACCGCGCGGTCGGCGGCCTGTCCAGCCGCACCTACGTCACCTCCGGCCACTGGGAGCGCACGCTCGCCTTCGTGAAGCCGGGCGACATCGTCCTCATGCAGTTCGGCCACAACGACGCCTCGGCGATCAACGACGACAAGCGCGCCCGCGGCAGCATCCGCGGCATCGGCAGCGAGTCCCAGGAGATCGACAACATCCTGACGGGCAAGCGCGAAACCGTGTACAGCTACGGCGGCTACCTGCGCAAGTACATTCTTGAAACCCGCGCCAGGGGCGCCACGCCGGTGATGGTGTCGCTCATCCCGCGCAAGGCCTGGGTTGAAGAAGGCCCGGATGCCGGGAAGGTCCGCCGCAACAAGGGCGACTACGCCGGCTGGGCCGAGCAGGTCGCGCGCATGGAAAAGGTGGGCTTCATCGACCTGAACGAGCTGGCGGCGCGCCGCTACGACGAGATGGGCCGCGAGGGCGTGATGAAGATGTTCCCGGTCACCGTGCCGGACGAGCGCATCCACACCAACTGGGCCGGCGCGGCGCTGAATGCGCAGCTGGTCATCGGCGGCCTGAAGGCCCTGGGCGATCCGCGCATGGCGAGCTTCCTCAAGCCGGTCGAGGACGTACGCCCGGTGGTCGACGCGCGCACCGTGCGCGAAGAAGCGCCCTTGAATGCTTCGCTGCCGACCCTGTTCCTGGTGGGCGATTCGACCGTCAAGAGCGGCGGCCAGAACGGCGCCATCGGCTGGGGCGAGCGCATCGCCCAATACTTCGATACCCGTCGCATCAATGTGGTCAACGCCGCCATCGGCGGGCGCAGTAGCCGCACCTTCTTTACCGAAGGGCGCTGGGACCGCGTGCTCGGCCAGATGAAGCAGGGCGACATGGTGGTGATCCAGTTCGGCCACAACGACGGCGGCCGCATCGGCGACCCGGCCAACAAGAACCGCGCCTCGGCGCCCGGCATCGGCCCGGAGACGGTCGAAGACACGCGTCCAGACGGCAGCAAGGAGCAGGTGCACAGCTTCGGCTGGTACACCGCCCGCTATATCGCCGACGCCAGGGCCAAGGGCGTGACGGTGGTGATCGCCTCGCCGATCCCGCACCGCGACAAGTGGCAGCAGGAGCGCGACTTCGCCAACTTTGCTGACTGGGGGCGCCAGGTCGCCCAGGCGGGCGGCGCGCACTTCATGGACCTGACCATGCTGGTCACCGACGGCTACCACAAGATCGGCGCGGAGCGCGTCGACACCTTCTTTTCCGACGCGCGCACCCACACCAATGCCGCCGGCGCAGAATTCAATGCGCAGCGCGTCGTCGCCGGCCTGAAGGCGCTGCCGGGCAATCCGCTGCGTCCGTATTTCTCCGACAAGGCAACGGGCATCCAGTGATGAAGGCATTGTTCGCGACCTTGCTGCTCGCCGCGGGCAGCGCGCAGGCGGCCTGTGAGAGCTGGGGCGAGAAGGGCGCTTTGCTCCATCAGGACAATTTTGACGGTTCGCTGGAGGGCTACGTCAGCGAATATGTGCGCAAACCGGTCAACTTCATCGGCAACCGCGACGGCCGCCTGGTGATCGATGTCGACTCCGGCGCCACCGTCTGGCTCGACAAGCCGCTATCCGGCGACATCCTGATCGCCTACACGCGCCGCGTGGTGATGGCGGGCGGCCCGAACGACCGCCTGTCCGACCTGAACCACTTCTGGATGGCGCGCGACCCGGCCAACAGGAACCTGTTCACCCGCTCGGGCAAGTTCGAGGACTACGACGACGTCGACATGTATTATGCCGGCGTCGGCGGCAACCACAACGAGACCACCCGCCTGCGCCGCTACGCCGGCGGCCAGCGCGTGATGGTCGCGGAGCGCCTCGGCGCAGACTGGATGCTCGAACCCAACCGCGACTATCGCGTGGAGATCGCGGTCTACCGCGGCTGCACCCGCATGCTGCTCGACGGCCGCGAAGTATTTTCCTATCGCGACCCTCACCCGTTCACCCAGGGCTACATGGGATTTCGCACCACCTGGTCGCGCCATACCATCGATAACCTGACGATTCACCAGCTGAAATAAAAAGGAGACACCCAAGATGACCACCCCCATGCCGCGCCGTGCACTGATCGGCCTGCTCGTTGCGAGCCTGTTCCCGGCCATGAGCGCGATTGCGCAGGACGCACCGGCGGCCCAGGAGAAAGGCCCGGCCGCGGCCGACGCGATGCTGCACGCCCTGGACGTCAAGTACCCGACCCGCTACCAGCCGATGGAAGCCAACGAGGTCAAGGCCGTGCTCGACCGCGTGTTCGCCTACCTGGACCGTACCACGCCGGCTGAGCTGATCCACAAGGGCGACAATTCGCCGATCACCGACCTGACCAAGGCCGAGCCGGACGCGGTCTTGAAACCCGGCGACTTCCGCCTGACCAGCTACGAATGGGGCGTCACCTACCTGGGCATGCTGGCCGCCGGCCAGGCCACCGGCGACCAGCGCTACACCGACTACACCCAGAAGCGTCACGCGCTGCTGTCGCAGCTGACCAAGACCTACCTGCCGGTGGTGCAGGCGGACCGCGCCAACTCGCACGCGCCGATCAAGAGCTTCCTGAACCCGCACGCGCTGGACGATGCCGGCGCCCTGTGCCACAGCTTCCTGAAGGCCCAGGTGGGCGGCTCGAAGGTCGACTACAGCCAGATGGTCGGCATCTGCGGCGACTTCGTCACCAAGCACGAATACCGCCTGAAGGACGGCATTCTGGCGCGCGGCGGACCGGACGGCAAGGGCGGCCGCAAGATGCGTCCGCTGCCGGACACGATCTGGCTGGACGACATGTTCATGGGCGTGCCGACCATGGCCTACCTGGGCAAGGTGACGGGCAACCGCAAGCACTACGACGACGCCGTCAACCAGGTGCTGCAGTTCTCGAAGCGCATGTTCAACCCGAAGCTGGGCATCTACATGCACGGCTACGTCGAAGGCATGCGTGACCATCCGGAGCTGCGCTGGGCGCGCGCCAACGGCTGGGCGGTGATGGCCATGGTCGAGGTGCTGGAAGTGCTGCCGAAGGACCACAAGGGCTACAACCAGGTGCTGGCGCAGCTGCGCGCCCACATCAAGGGCCTGGCCGGCTACCAGACCAAGGAAGGCTTCTGGCACCAGCTGATCGACCGCAACGACACCTACCAGGAGACCTCGGCCACCGCGATCTACACCTACGCCATCGCACGCGCGGTCAACCGCGGCTACGTCGATGCCCAGATGTACGGCCCGATGGCGAACCTGGCCTGGAACGCAGTGGCCAGCAAGGTCACGGCCGCTGGCCAGATCGAGGGCATCTGCGTGGGTACCGGCATGGCCTTCGAGCCGGCCTTCTACGCCTATCGTCCGACCAGCGTGAAGGCGGCGCACGGCTACGGCCCGACGCTGCTGGCCGGCGCCGAGATCATCGAGATGAACAAGAAGTACAAGTTCGGCTTGAATGACAGCGGGCTGATGTTCCAGGGCGCGCGCTGACCGATGTGATGGCCGGGTTCGACCCGGCCTGCTGAAAAACACGGGGGTGATCGGCGTAGCCGGTCACCTCCGTGTCGTTTATGGTTTCGCGGCCTTGATCCTGTCGACCAGGCTGGCCGGCACGGCAAAAGCCGTCCCATGCCGCACCCGCTGCTTGGTGCCGGCGCCAGGGAAGCGCAGTTTCGCGGTCACATCTTCCCAGTTCACCATGTCGCGCGTGCGCAGCGCGCCATAGTGACCCGCCGTGTAGGCGTCGTAGTACACGATCACCTCGTCGCCCACCTGCAGCACGCTCGGCCCCTCGCTCCACAGGCCGGACGGCGTGATGGGCGCACCCAGCGCCCCGAATGGTCCCTCGAAGCTGGACGCCTGCGCCACCCGCAGGTGCTTCATCGGCGGATAACGGGTCTCGTCCTTCACCAGCAGCCAATCCTTGCCGAAGGCGTGCGCCAGGGTGGCGTCGATCACCGAGAAGCCGGGGTCGTAATACAGACGGGTCGGCGTGAAGCTGACGAAGTCCTTCGTCGTGGTGGCGTAGATGCGGTGGTTGTACTTCTCCTCGCTCTTGCCCTCGGTTTCCGGGAAGCGCCCTGGGACCGTGGACGACCACAGGATCAGGTAGTGGCCCTGCCAGGCGTCGTAGAAGAGCTCGGGCGCCCAGGCGTTCAGCGCGGTCGGCTCGTGGCCCATCACCGGGATCTCGCGCTGGTTTGACCAGTTCAGCAGGTCGGGCGAGGAGGCGTAGCCGATGCCGCGGTCGTTCCAGCCGCTGGTCCAGACCATGTGGTACAGGCCGTCCGGCCCGCGCACCAGGCTCGGGTCGCGCATCAGCTTGGCGCCGCCCACGGTGGGCGTGAGGAAGCTGGCGCCGCCTGCGAGCGCCTCCCACTGGTAGCCGTCTTCGCTGGCGGCCAGGTGCAGGCCGTCGGCGCCGTTGCCGATGAAGTAGGCGAACAGGTAGGCCTGTTTCTCCTTATTGCGCAGCAGCGGCGCGCAGCCGGCCAGCAGGGCGGCGCCTGCGATCGCGCCGAGGGCGGCGCGGCGCTTCATCGGGCGCTCCCGGTGCTGGAGACGCGCACCTCGCGGTTGCTTTCGTCACCGGCCGGGCGCTCGGCCTTGCGGCCCGGGCTTGGCGGCACGGCGAATGCGGTGACCGGGTCGGGACGGGCCGGGTCGAAGGCGAAATCGTCGACCACGTGGCTGGCCACCGGCAGCTTCGCCTGGCGCATGCCGAGCACGATGGCCTTGGCCAGCACGTAGCTGCCGTAGTTGTTGTGGTGGGTATTGTCGAGGCGGTCCGGCGCGGGCAGGGCAAAAGCGGCCTTCGAACCCTCGACGCCGAGCGCCGCATACATGGTCTGGCTCATCGCATGCAGGTCGATGAAGGGCACGTTCAATTCCCGGGCCGACTGGCGCGCCGCTTCGGCATAGTCGGTCAGGGTGAGCTGGATTCTACCGGCCGGGTCGAAGCGGCGCCGTTCCATCGACGAGACGATCACCGGCAAGCCGCCCCGCGCGCGCACCATCTCGACGTGGGTCTTGATCTCGGCCTTGTAGGTGGTGAAAGGGCCGCCCTTGCCGGAAGCGATCTGCTTCTGGTCGTTGTGCCCGTACTGCATCAGGAGCGTGTCGCCCGGCTTCATCTGGCTCAGGATCTTGTCGATGCGGCGCTTGGAGAGCGAATCGCGGTAGGTCTCGCCCGACTGCGCGTAGTTGGCCACCGCCACCGATGGCTTCAGGAAGCGCGGCAGCATCTGGCCCCAGCTGTTGTAGGGTTCGCCCGGCTGGTCGCTGACGGTGGAGTCGCCAAGCAGGAACAGGGTCGGCACCTGTACCGGCGTGATCTCCACGGTCCGCACCGCCGGGCGGGCACCGTTGAATTCCAGGGTCAGGCGCTTATCCCAGGCCCAGGCTTCGCTGACGGTCTCGCGCGGGACGTTGAGCTTGATTTCGCCCGGAGCGACGCCGTTCACCGCCGGGATCTGCGGGGTACGCACGTTGACGATGAAGCTGCGCTCGAGCTTCTGGCCGGGCGCGGTCTGCACGTTCTCGAGCGCCAGGCGGCGCAGCTCGGACTTGATGGTGGTGGTAGACGGCTGGGTGTCATCGCCCAGGGTGACCGTCACGCGGTAGTTCCCTTCCGGGAGGTCGACCGAAAAATAGCTGCCCTGGGCCGCGCCCGGTTCGAAACCGTAGCCGCGGCCGGCGTCGTAGGTGGTGGTGGTGGCAACCGGGGTGTAGCCGGCCGGGGCCGCGCTGCCGAAGGCGAAGCGCTTCGACTGGTCCGCCTGGGGCTGGGAAGCGCAGCCCGCCAGCAGGAGGGCGCCGATGGCGGCGCCAAGCATGGTCAATCGCATGTTGTCCTTTCAAGACGCCGGCAGGGCATCGCCGACCAGGGCCAGGTTCTGGATCGCGGCCAGGCCCCATTGGGCCGTTTCGTTGGTGGTCACCCATGGCACTTCGTTCACCGGATTGAGCACGGCCGGACCGGCCACGCGCCTTGGCGTGAAGGGCGGATACGGCCGGTTGGCGGCGGCGAATTCCTTCCAGGCGCGCCGCGCCAGCTCGGGATCCTTGCGCTTCCAGGCCGCGTAGGCCGTCATCCGCGAGTTGCCCTGGTAGATGGCGTCGGTGCCGCCGTGGGTCTTGCCCAGCCTGCGGCGCTGTTCCTCGGCGGGTGCGTTGTACAGTTCGCAGTACTCGATCCAGGCCTTCTCGAAAGCCTTGTCGCCGGTCAGGTTGATCAGCTCATCAAAGATCTCGATGGCGCCGAACACCGCGTTCAGGTGCGAGGCCTTGACGTCGGTGCCGATCATGTTGTGCAGGCGCCCGGTCTCCAGCTCGTAGCCCATGCGCTCGGCGTTGAAGAAGCCGTGCGGCATGGCGGCGATGTCGCGCATGCCGGTCAGGATGCGGTCGCGGTACTTCGTGCTGCCGCTGCGTTCCCATTCGGTGAGCCAGTTCGCCACCAGCGAGGCCCAGTCGGTGCCGAAGCTCGCCCGCACCGGGAACTGTCCCTTGGGCGGCTGGTTCGGGAGTTTGCGCACCGGGTCGACCGCTTCCAGACGCTGGTCGGCATCCAGGGTTTCGCGCATGACGTCGCCGATGCGTTCGTCGGCGGTCAGGAAGTAGTACATGCGGCGGTAGACGGCGGTGCTGATGCGTACCTGCTTGGCGCTGCAGCCCCAGTGCTGGACGTTGTGGCGCGTGCCGAGCCCGGCGAAGCGGCCCAGGTGGTAGGTGTCGACGTCGCTGGTGTGGCGTACCATGGCTTCGCCGACGCGGAAGATGTCGGCGCGGCCGGTACGCAGGAAGGAATACCACAGCCACAGGTCGGGCGAGAGTTCCGAGTTGGCCCAGGCATAGCCGCCGACGTCGTAGCGCCACTCGTGGCGATCCAGGTCGTAGGTGTGGCGGAAGTCGCCGTGGTCCCAGAAACCGTACCAGCGGCGCTGCTCGACCTCGTTGCGGTAGAAATCGAAGTGGGCGTCCAGCCGGTCCTCGATATGCGCTTTCGCGGGCGTGGAGCGGTCGGGCAGGGACCACATGTTGCCGAACACGCGGGTGGCGAGGATGTGGGCGGGCGCCGCCACCAGCTGCGGCGGTGTCTGGACATGGGCCGCCATCTGCACCAGGCGCTCGCGCGCCGGCGTGGCGTCAAGGGCCCACAGGGTCAGCTCGCTCGAGCGCGCGACGCCGACCGGGGTGCCGAAGCCTTTTTCGTAGTCCTCGTAGGTGATGTCGAGGGCCTGCAGTTCTTCGGCGTGAGTGTCCATGCCCATGCCGTCGTGGTAGAAGCGCAGGTCCATGGCCGGCGCGTCGGGCGACCACATCCAGAGCGTGACCTGGGCCGCGTCGGTATGGGCGTTGCGGATGTCGAGCTGGGTCGGGTGGCGTTGCCAGAAGTCGCGCATGCCGAAGGCCAGGCCGCCCGAGGCGCCGCCGATGTAGCCCAGGCCCGGCGCGCGCCGGCCCCAGGCCGCGTCGATCCAGCCGTGGCCGGCCTTGGTGCGCTTGCGGATGCGGAAGCTGTCGGCGGACAGCTGCGACAGGCTGTAGTCGCCCCAGGCCGGCACGTACTGCATGTTCTTGCGCACGCGCTCGGCGATCTCCGAGACTGCCACGCCCTGGCCCGCCAGCTGGGCCTTGCGCACCGCCCCGCCCGGGTCACGGCGCAAGCCGGTCAGGTTGCGCACGCCCTCGGCCCAGAGGCCGCCGGCTTCACCGCCGAAGCGCACGTGGCGGTTGTGTTCTTCGTCCGACATCGGCACATCGAAGCGCAGGCCAATCCCGCGCACGAAGTCCTTCTGCTCGTCGCCGTCGAAGACGAAGGTGTGCATGATGCGCACCGACTCGGCGCCGGCGTAGAAGTACAGGCGCACGGTGAAGGGCAGCCAGGCGCGGCTACCCTTGACGTCGCGGTGCATGCCTTCGAGCTTGACCACGCTGCGTACCGGACCGCGCTGCTCGAGCGTGACCTTGGCGAGCCGGCTTTCGTAGGCGCTCTGGCGCGTGCTGCCGTCGGGCTGGTCGTCGCTCAGCGCCACCAGCTTGCCGGCGCGCGCGATGTCGGTCTTGCCGCGCCGGATGTTGCGGATGATGTCGGCGCCCTGGCGCGGGACGACGCATTCGATGACGCCGGTGTCGATCACGATGGCGTCCGGAGATTCCTTGATGGCCAGCGCATGGGCGGGCAGGCGCGCCTTGCCGGGCTTGAGCTGCAGGCGTCCCGGCATGGCGCCCTGCGCCGGCAGGGCGTGGGCGGTCCATTTCAGGGAACCATCCGGCCAGTAGGCGAGCGGCCAGCTCTGGCAGGCCAGTTCGCCGCCAGGGCTGGACAGGGCAAAGGCCTGGTCCTTGCGCAGCGCGCCGCGCGGCCAGGGCACGCCGAAGGTGGTGCCGGTCATGAGCGAGGGCGCACCCTCCAGCCAGGACAGGTCGGCGATGGTCGGGGAAGCGGGTGCGGCGGGCGCCGCGACGGCGCCGGCCGCGCGCATGCCAAAGGGCAGCGCGGCGGCCAGCGCACCGGTCTTGAAGAAGCTCCGGCGGGACAGCGGGGCCATGCTCAATTCCCTTTGGTCAGGCTGACACTGACCGGCGCACGCAGGCGCGCCGCTTCCTCGGCCACGTGGCGCTGCCAGTCCTGCTGGGTGGCGAAGGGGCTGCCGCGGGTCCAGGCCGCACCCACGTGGTAGCTCAGCGGCTGGCCGGAAGTGACCGGTGCGATCACCAGGCCGTTGCGTTCGTCGGCGGCGAAGCTTGACGCGCTCGGGACGATCACCGCGACGCCGAAGTCGCCGAAGCTGCGCTGAGTGACCCATTGCACCAGGCTGCCGTCCTTCTTGTTCTCGCTGAAATCGACCTTCACTTCCTGGCCCTTGTCGCTGGGGCGCTTGTTCAGGCCCACGGCGGCGTTCAGGCTGGCCGGGCCCGTGAAAGTGAAGGTGCTGTCGATGCGGTCGAAGAAGCGGCCGGCGTCGACGGTGAAGCGCTTGACCTCCGAGACCTTGGTGCCCAGGGCATCCCAGCCGTCGTAGTGCAGCTCGAAGACGGTGCGTACCGGGCCGTTGGCCAGGATCTTCCAAGTCTTGTAGTTGGTGCCGACAAAGAGCGTCTTGCCATCCCAGATGCCGGTGCCGCCCGCGCCGCGGGTCGGGCCGACGTTGTACATGTCGATGCCTTCGCCTTCGTCGACGTGGTAGTGGTCGTGGCCGATGTTGTACCAGCGATCGACGATCGGGTAGGGCACGCGCTTGAACCAGATGTCCATGCCGCTGGTGACCAGCACTTCCTTGTCGCTGCCGCTTGGCGCCGGAGCGGCCAGGGCCGGTCCGTAGGTGCGGTGCGCCAGCTTGTCGTTCTCCCAGGCGAAGTCGTCGAGGCGTTCCTGCACGAAGCGCGCGTAGGTCTTGGGCGGGAAGGGCGGATTGGTGGCCTTGCCCTTCTCGATGGTGACCGTGGTGCGCTTCTCGCCCGCCTTGAAGGCGACCTGGAACAGCAGCTCGCCGTAGGCGGCGCCGATCATCTTCGGGTCCTTGCCGGTGGGAGCGATATTGGTTACCTGGTAGGGCAGCACACGGCCGGCGGCGTCCTTGACCACCAGCTGCTGGTTCAGGGCCTGGGGCAGGGCCTCGTTGACTTTCGCCCAGGGGATGGCGATGGTCTCGGCCGGCCGGGCGATGTCCAGCGTGTGGCTGACGGTGACGGTGAGGCGTTCGGCGGCGTTGGCGCCGGTGGCGAACAGGGCTGCAAGGGCGATGGCGGACAGGGTGAAGCGAGTAGTCATGTCGAAGTGCGCTTATCGAGATTGGTGAGTTGCCTGCGGCGGGGTCATGCCTTCGCCGAGGAAGAAGCTGGGGTGGGGCGGCTGGTTGTAGCCGGCGTTCTGGGCCGCCACCTGCACCCGGTACTGGGCGTCGTGCATCAGGGTCGGCAGGCGGTGCGTGGTCGGCACGGTGGTGCTGAATACCAGCAGGGCATCGTCCGTATTGCTGCGCCAGACGACTTCCTCGCGCCAGTCGCCGAACAGGTCGGCCGACAGAACCGGATTGGCCTTGGTGCTGTTGTTGGAGGCGGCGCGCAGCGGCGCGGCGTCCAGCAACAGGTCGAGGCGCTGGGCCTGCGGGTTCCACTTCTCGATCTTCGTGCCGTCGAGCGATTCGCGCAGCAGGTCGCCGTCCCACCAGAGGCCGAAGTTGTAGGCGCGCGGGCGCACCGCCGAGATCTGCTGGCCCTTGGCGTTGTACAGGCCGCCGGCCGGATTGGTAATGCCGCCGATCGCGGCCCAGCATTCGTTGCCCGGATGGGCGGCGTCGATGTCCATGCAGATGCCGCGGCCGACGTCGATGGTGCTCGGGATGCCCCACAGGACCTTGCCGGTGGCGGCGTCGCGCATGGCGGCGCCGTTGCCCCGGTAGCACTTGGGCGATTCGTGCACCATGAAGACCTGCAGTCCCGGCAGGCTCGGGTCGTGCTTGGTGACGTGGAGGGCGTCGCCGTGGCACAGGTTCGACGAGTACATCAGCTTGCCGCTGCTGGCGATGGTGGCGGCGCCGTAGACGATGTCGTCGCGGCCGTCGCCGTCGGCGTCGGCCACCGCCATCCAGTGCGCGCCCTGGCCGGCGGCCTCGCCGTTGCCGGGCGTGTCGCTGTCGAACACCCAACGCTGCGTCAGCTTGCCGTCGCGCCAGTCCCAGGCTGCCAGCACGGCGCGCGTGTAGTAGCCGCGCGCGAACACCGCGCTCGGACGCTTGCCGTCGAGGTAGGCCACGCCGCCGAGGAAGCGGTCGACCCGGTTGCCGCGGTTGTCGCCCCAGGCGGCGCCGTCGCCGCCGCGCGCCGGGAGATAGTTGGTGGTGGCCAGTGCGGCGCCGCTGCGGCCGTCGAACACGGTCAGGAATTCCGGCCCTGCCAGGATGAAGCCCTTGGCGTTGCGGTAGTCGGCCTTGGCATCGCCGATGACTTTGCCCTGGCCGTCGACGCTGCCGTCGGCGGTTTTCATCATCACTTCGGCGCGGCCGTCGCCGTCGAAGTCGTAGGCGAGGAAGGTAGTGTAGTGGGCGCCGGCGCGGATGTTCCTGCCCAGGTCGACGCGCCACATGAAGCTGCCGTCGAGGCGGTAGGCGTCGATATAGGTCGAGCCGGTGTGGCCGCTGTGCGAATTGTCCTTCGCATTGGTCGGCTGCCACTTGACCAGCAGTTCATAGCGGCCGTCGCCATCGAGGTCGGCCGCCGAGCCGTCGTTCACCTGGTAGCTGTAGGCCACGCCGTCCGGGGTGACGCCGTCGGCCGGTTTGCGCAGGGGGATCGTCAGGAAAGGCTGCTGCCAGGCGGCGACCGGTTTGGCGTCCTCGCCGGCTTCGGCATTGCCGCGCACGGCCCGCACGCTGTAGCTCGCGCCTGCTGCGGCGCCCTTGTCGACGAAGTTGGTGGCGGCCAGCGGCGCCTCGTTGAGGCGCTTGCCGTCGCGGTAGAGGTTGAAGCTGGTGGCCGCGTCTTCGTAGCCCAGTGCGCGCCAGCTGACGAAGTTGCCGTCCTGGGTGTGGATCGCGACCACGCCGCGGTCGAGTCGTTCGAGCTGCTTGCCGGCGAGCTGGGTGACGGCGGGCGCCGTGCTCGTGGTCGCGCAAGCGGTACAGGCGAGGGCCAGCATGCCGAGGGCGATGCTGCGCTGCAGGGTGTCGTTACAGGTCTTGGGTGCCATGGTATCCGGGGTTGGGCGTCGAGGGTAGCTCATCCGAGTATTCGACGCCATGCCGACAGTGTCAACAATCGGGGTGTGCGGCGGAACATTTAATCAGGCGCTTGAGCGGATCCTGCTCCGTGTGAATACAGCGCGAGCGCTCCCTTGCGCTCAAGGCGCTGATCGAAGCATCAGTTGAGCAGAGCGGGATATGGACGCTCATGCGCATGCCAGCGTAGACTGTGCGGATTCGTTTTCTACCGCCAGACCATGATCATCTCGTCCGCCACCGATTTCCGCGAAGCCGCACGCCGCCGGTTGCCGCCTTTCCTGTTCCATTATCTCGATGGCGGCGCCGGCGCCGAGCAGACGCTGCGCAGCAACGTCGACGACCTGCAGGCGGTCAAGCTGCGCCAGCGCGTGCTGCGCGGCTCCGAGCAGCTCGACCTGGGCGTGCAGTATTTCGGCCAGGATTACGGCCTGCCGATCGCGCTGGCGCCGGTCGGCCTGACCGGCATGTATGCGCGCCGCGGCGAAGTGCAGGCGGTGCGCGCGGCTTGCAAGCGTAATATCCCGTTCATCCAGTCCACCGTGTCGGTGTGCCCGCTGGCCGAGGTGGCGGCCCAGGCCTCGAATCCGATCTGGTTCCAGCTCTACGTCCTGAAGGACCGCGGCTTCATGCGCGACGTGATGCGCCGCGCCTGGGAGCTGGGCGCCACCAACCTGGTGTTCACCGTCGACATGCCGGTGCCGGGTGCGCGCTACCGCGACGCCCACAGCGGCATGAGCGGCCCGAACGGCCCGCTGCGGCGCGTGCTGCAGGCGATGACGCATCCGCGCTGGGCCCTCGACGTCGGCGTGTTCGGGCGTCCGCACGATCTCGGAAACATCTCGGCCTACCGCGGCAGCGCGACCGGGCTGGCCGACTACATCGGCTGGCTGGGCGCGAACTTCGATCCGGGCATCAGCTGGCCCGACCTGCAGTGGATCCGCGACGAGTGGAAGGGCAAGTTCATCGTCAAGGGCATCCTCGATCCGGAAGATGCGCGCGATGCGCTGGCCTTCGGGGCCGACGGCATCGTCGTGTCGAACCACGGCGGGCGCCAGCTGGACGGGGCGCCGTCCTCGGCCCAGGCGCTGCCGGCAATCGCGGCGGAAGTGAAGGGCAAGCTGACGATCTTTGCCGATGGCGGCGTGCGTACCGGGACCGACGTGTTCCGCATGCTGGCGCTGGGCGCGGATGGGGTGCTGATCGGGCGGGCGTTTGTCTATGCGCTGGCGACGCAGGGGCAGGCGGGCGTGGAGCGGCTGCTGGCGATCATGGAGAAGGATTTGCGGACCAATATGGTGCTGACCGGGGTGCAGAAGGTAGCCGAGATTGGGCCGCATTTGTTGGTGAAGTGAAGCAGGGCCGGTCGGAGCTTCGATCGTTGGGGCTTTATGTCTGCTATCGATCCCGAAGCGGACATCTACGCGATCCTGCGACGTTCTAGGCTGAGCTCACTATGCTTGGTCCTTGCCTTGACACAGACTTTCGCTGATCTCGCGCATAAAAGCGCCGTTAGCTCCAGGATTTCGCCTGGAGTGACGGTGTGCAGTAATAACCTGCTCAACACGCCAAAGTACCAGGTCTTCATGAACTTCTCGCAGGACTTCTAAAAGCGCGGGCATTGTGAACGAGACTGACGCCTCCAAATAAGCGTATATTCATCGATTGGATGAATAGGAACACGCAAAGGGGTTGGTAATGAATAAGCTGATCTACAAAGGCGCGCTGGCAGTGGCGGTGACGATCGTTTCATTGAATGCATCGGCCGACGCGATCGTGACGTTCGCCCATCCTGCAAACATGGCGGACGTGCCGCGCTCGGTTATCGACCGGGAAAACATGGAGTGGCACTTTAGCGAGCATTTCGCGCACCTGTCGAAACAGTTACCGGCGGGGCAAAACCTGAAGGTCGAGATGCTCGATATCGACTTGGCCGGGAACGAGTTCCCGCGCGTGGCGATTCGTGATGTGCGCGTGCTGAAGGGTCGCGCCGACTGGCCGCGTCTGCACTTGCGCTACACCATCGAGCAGGATGGGCAGACAGTGCGCACCGGGGAGGCCAAGCTGTCCAATCCAAATTACCTGATGGGAGTTAATCGTTATACCCACGAGATGTACTCGCATGAGAAGCAGATGATCGAGGACTGGTGGCGCAAGGAGGTGGTGGCGGCGCACTGAGCGCCCATCTAGTAACCCGCATCTCACGCTTCCGGGCTCGCCGGGGGCGGATTACGCAGGCGCCGTGGCGCGCTCGAGCGCATTGAGCTAAAAATCGCATGTTTCCTGCTGTCACCGCACATTTATCCGACGCTTGCACCACATAACAGGCGGGCCGGTCGTCTCTGCAAAAACTCGGTATCAGCCAATATTTCCCGTGATTTGCCAGCGGCATCTTCTTCCAGTCTAGGTGCTGCCGGTTTCTACACAATGTCCAGCCATTCTTCGGACCTGCGCGCCGATGTACGTAGAACAAGAACGGATTGGTCGCGCTCCTAATGCCCCCGTCGCCCAATCCGCTGATGCACCCGCCGCTGCGCCACCCACACCCCAACCGCCACCACCGGCACCAGAATGCCCAGCATCAGATCCGGATTGATCGGCACCCCAGCCGCCTTGGCCGCCTTGCCCGCATAGCCGAGCAGCCCCACCAGGTAGTAGGAAATCGCCGCCACCGACAGTCCTTCAACCGCCAGCTGCAGCCGCAACTGCTGCGCCGCGCGCGCGTTCATCGATTCCAGGATGCGCCGGTTCTGCAGCTCCTGCACGATGCCGACCCGGGTGCGCAGCAGGTCATTGGTGTCGGCGATGCGGCGCGCCAGTGCGTCCTGGCGCGCGCTGACCGCGGCGCAGGTCTGCATGGCCGGCGCCAGGCGGCGTTCCATGAATTCTTCCACCGTGGGCGTGCCCTCGATGCGCACTTCGCGCAGCTCCTCGATGCGCGCCTTGACCAGGCCGAAATAGGCCTTCGAGGCCGAGAAGCGGTAGCCGTTGTCGAGCACCAGCTTTTCCAGCCGGGCCGCCAGCCGCGTGATCTGTCCCAGCAGACGCTGCTCGTCCTGCGCGCCATGTTCGACGGGCGCCATGTCGGTCGCCACCATGGCGCTGGCCAGCGAGGACAGTTCCGCTTCGATCGCGTCCAGCTCGGTGCCGACGGTGCGCGCGGCGGGCAGGCCGAGCAGGGCCATCATGCGGTAGGTTTCGATTTCCAGTACCCGCTGCACCAGGCGTCCGCCCTGCAGGTGGCGCATGCCGAGGTCGCGGATCACGAAGCGGCTGAAGCCGTCGGACTGGATCGCGAAATCGGTCCACAGCTCGGCGCCTTGCATGACCGAGGAACCGGCCAAGCTGTTGCGCCCGAACACCGCGGGCAGGCGCGAGGCGTCGGCTGCGCCCTTGACCAGGGCCACGTGGGCCGCCGCCATCAGGCTGCCCTCCAGGCTGGCCAGCCAGCTAGCGGGCAGGAAGGACAGCGGCACGTGCGAGAAGGCCTCGAACGCCCCCATGTCGGGCGGAAGCGGCGTGGTCACCGTGTAGGTGGCGAACTCGGTATGGCATTCCCACTTCAGGCGGAAGCTGCCGAAGTCGTGGAAGAAGTGGTTGCTGCCCGGGCCAGGGGCGGCGACGCCGAAGTGGCCGCACAAGCTACCCAGCAGCTGGTGCTGGGAATGACGCCCGGGCGGACCGGCCTGGCCGCCGTGGTAAACCGCCAGGTGGGTGATGGCCTCGGGCGCGTCGAGCCGCATGAATGGGCGCGAGTGGAGTTCGGCTGCGAGCGGCACCCGCAAGGGATGGTTCAGCGATACGTTGAAGTCTCTCACTCGACGCTCTCGTAGTAGTAGTTAGGTATTACTTTTCGATATTGTGTCATTACTTGTCGTTTTGTGCACTGCATCATTTGATTAATGAAGAACACTCAGGAGAGTGAGCGGAAAGTGTTGGAAATCATCATCAGACATGGCTTTTGCGCAGCCGATCTACTTTCGCGAGTTGCGTTCCTGCGAAAGTTCTGAGCAGGGTCCATCAACGACGGCACCCAGCAGTCCAGGCGGGCGCTGCCGGTGCGCTGCTTGCCAACTCGCCGTTGGTGGTGCCAGGGATCTCGTTGCACCTGCAGATGCGCAGTCATGAACAGCAGCGTCGTCTGTTCACGCGTTATTTGAACGCGCGCATGGCGAAGCGTAGTCTGGTCCACTGGACCAGAACACCCTAGGAACGTCGCCACATGGCGCCTAGCCGGCGTCCTTCCGCGCCCGTGCATCGAGGCCGGCCAGCACGTCGATCGGCAAGGGGAAGACGATCGTGGACGACTTGTCGCCCGCGATCGTGCTGAGCGTCTGCAGGTAGCGCAGCTGCATCGCGCCCGACTGTTGCGCCAGCACGAAGGCGGCCTGCTGCAGCTTTTCCGAGGCCTGCAGTTCGCCTTCCGCGTGAATCACCTTGGCGCGCCGTTCGCGCTCGGCCTCGGCCTGGCGCGCAATCGCCCGGATCATCGATTCGTCGAGGTCGACGTGCTTGATCTCGACGTTGGCTACCTTGATGCCCCAAGCGTCGGTCTGGGCGTCCAGCACCTGCTGGATGTCGAGGTTGAGGCGTTCGCGCTCGGCCAGCATCTCGTCCAGCTCGTGCTTGCCGAGCACCGCGCGCAGGGTGGTCTGGGCCAGCTGGCTGGTGGCTTCCATGAAGTTGGCGACCTGGATGATGGCGCGCTCCGGATCCACCACCCGGAAGTAGATCACGGCGTTGACCTTGACCGAGACGTTGTCGCGCGAGATCACGTCCTGGGTCGGCACGTCGAGCACGATGGTGCGCAGGTCGACCCGCACCATCTGCTGCAGCACCGGGATCAGGATGATCAGGCCCGGTCCCTTCACGCCCCAGAAGCGGCCCAGCTGGAACACCACGCCGCGTTCGTATTCGCGCAGGACCCGGATCGACGTGACCAGCAGCGCCATCAGCAGGAAGAACAGGACGCCGACGCCAAGGCCGATACCGGTGATCATTGCGTTCTCCTAGCTGTTTTCGACAGGGACCACTTCGAGCCGCAGGCCGCTGCGGCCGACGATGCGCACGGTCTGCGCCTGGCGCAGCGGGGTGCTGCTAATGGCGTGCCACAGTTCGCCCTCGACCTTGACCCAGGCCTCGTTGGCGCGCCGTTCACCGAGCTGTTCGACCGTGCACAGCGTCCCGATCAGGCTTGCGGCGCCACTCCTTACCGGGCGGCGGCGCGTCCTGAGCGCCAGGCGCACGGTGCCGAACAGCAGCAGGGCGCTGGCGGTGGCGAGCGTGCCGACCAGGCCGGGCGGGATGCCGTAGCCGGGCAAGTCGGTATCGATCAGCATCAGTGCGCCGGCGACGAAGGCGGCGATCCCGCCCAGGCCGAGGATGCCGAAGCTGGGCAGGAAGGCTTCCGCGCCCATGAAGGCCAGGCCGAGCACGATCAGGGCGAGGCCGGCGTAGTTCACCGGCAGCAGCTGCAGGGCGTACAGGCCCAGCAGCAGGCAGATCGCCCCGATCACGCCCGGCGCCACCGCGCCCGGGTTCATGAACTCGAACACCAGGCCGTAGAGTCCGACCGTCATGAGGAGCAGGGCGACGCTGGGATTGGCGATCGCGGCCAGTGCATTGGTGCGCCAGTCGGGCGCGAATTCGACCAGCAGCGCGCCTTTCGTCTGCAGGCGGCGCGGCTGGCCCAGCACATTGACGGTGCGGCCGTCCAGCTGCGCCAGCAGGGCGGGGACGTCGGGCGCCACGACGTCGATGACCTTCAGCCGCAGCGCTTCCTCGGCGGTGAGGCTGACGGATTCGCGCACCGCGCGCTCGGCCCAGTCGGCATTGCGGCCGCGCAGCTGGGCCAGGCCGCGCAGTTAGGCGGCGGCATCGTTGAGCGCCTTGGCCTGCATGGGCGAGGCCGGCTCCTTCTGGGCGGCCTTGGGGGCGTCCTTGCCGCTGCCCCCTGGGGCGGGCTGGCCGGCGGGGGGCGATGGCCCAATGCCGATCTCGACCGGCGTCGCCGCGCCCACGTTGGTGCCGGGCGCCATCGCCGCGACATGGCTGGCGTACAGGAGGTAGGTGCCGGCGCTGGCGGCGCGTGCGCCGCTGGGGGCGACGTAGACGGCGACCGGCACCGGTGCGGCGAGGATCGCCTTGATCGCGGTGCGCATCGAGGTGTCGAGTCCGCCCGGCGTGTCCATCCGGATGACCAGCAGCACGTGCCCGAGCGAGGCGGAGCGCCCGATGCCGCGCACGACCTGGTCGGCGCTGGCCGGGCCGATGGCGCCGTCGATGGTCAGGAGACCGACGGCGGCGGACCTGGATGCCGGGGCGGATGCAGCCGGGCTGGCGCCCGGGAGCGCAAGCAAGGCTGCGAGCGTGAGCGCGGCCAGGACCGGCAGCAGCGCGGCGAGCTTGTAGCGCAACACGGTCGCCTCCCAGGATCAAGCCTTGCCGGCCACGAACCGGACCGGTCAAGACTTGGACCGCGATCCGCATCCGGGTGTTCCCGGCTTGCGCCGATCGGTCACGGTTGAGTCGATAACGATAATGCATTATCATTAGCGCCTTGTCCGCGCCATGAGGTACCCGATCCATGAAACGTCCCATCCTGCCGATGCTGCTGGCCCCGGCCCTGTCCCTGTCGAGCCAGTATGCGCTTGCCGACGATCCCGTGATGGTGATCGGCGAAGTCAGGGTGAGCGCCCAGCGTCCGGGTGGCGCGCTGCTCTCGAACAGCGTCATGAGCTCGGTCGACGTGCTCGGCGCCGACAAGCTCGAAGACAAGAACGTCGCCAACAGCTGGGAACTGCTCGGGCAGCTCCCCGGCATCCAGCTGACCGAGACCCGCATGGGCGCGGAGTCCGGCAAGGCCAGTTTCCGCGCCTTCAATGGAGAAGGCTATATCAACGGCATCAAGGTGCTGATCGACGGCATTCCCAGCAATGTCAACAGCGGCAACCAGCGCTTCATCGACATGGTCTTCCCGCTCGAAGTGGATTACATCGAAGTGGTGCGCGGCACCAACGATCCGCGCTACGGCCTGCACAACATCGGCGGCAACATCAATTTCGGCACCCGCCAGGGCGGCAACTACCTGGACGGGCGCTTGAGCGTCGGCAGTTTCGCCAGCCGCGAAGCCCAGCTGGCGCTGGGACGCGAGAGCGGCGGCCTGGCCCAGAACTACTTCTTCGCCAAACAGCATTCGAACGGCTCCCGCGCGCACAGCGACTCCGAGAAGTACACGCTGGGCGCCAAGTGGTTCCTGAGTTCGGCCGACAAGGCGGTCAAGGCCGGCCTGGTGCTGCGCAGCTACCGCCACGAGGCCGAGGAGCCGGGCTTCCTCACGGCGCAGGAGCTGGCCGCCAACCGCCGCCAGTCGCCCGCCAAGAACGCCAATGACCTGAGCGAGCGCGACATGCGCCATGCGAGCGCCCACCTGGACTGGCAGCTCTCGCCGCAAGCCTTCTGGAGCAACAAGCTGTACTACAACCGCTACCTGGATGACCGCCGGGTCACCTTCACCAGCAACCCTGGCGGCACGGCGCCGCGCCAGCGCCGCCTCTGGGACGAGGCGCAGACCGGCTTGCTCAGCACGCTGACCTGGCGCGCCCATGCCGGGCTGGCGGTCGAGAGCGGCATCAGCGCCGAGCGCCAGGACAACGCCTACCGCCGCCTGCGCTACGGCTTCGCGCTGCCGACCGACTTCACCACCCCGGCAACGGTCCAGAACGACGACAGCTACACCCTCGACAATACCGGCGCCTATGTGCAGGCAGTCATCCGGCCGGTCGAATCGCTCAGGATCATCCCGGGCTTCCGGCTGGATCGATTCAGCGGCGACTTCCTGAACCATGCGAATGGACTGCGGGCGCGCCTGCAGGATTATGGCTGGATCAGGCAGCCCAAGCTGAGCATGGTCTACGGCCCGTCACAGGATGTGAGCCTGTACGCCAACTGGGGCCGCACGTTCCAGATACTGACCGGTTCCGGCGCGCCGGCCTACCTGGTGCCGGGGCAGGCGCGCTTCGCGCCCTCGATCAATACCGGCAGGGAGGTCGGCATCAAGTTCAAGCCGGTTCCCGGCGCCGACCTGCGCCTCGCGGCCTGGCAGCAGGACGCCACCGGCGAGGTGGCCAACATGCCGGCCACCGGCACCACGGTCGGGCTGGGCGAGACGCGCCGCAAGGGGCTCGACCTGCAGGTGTCGAGCCGCATCGGCGAGCGCGTCGACCTGAGCTTCTCGCACTCGGTGCAGAAAGCCGAGGTGGTGAGCGCGTTCACCGCCGACGGGTTCTCGCTGGCCGGGAAAGAGGTGTTCCATACGCCGCGCCACATCACCAACCTCGGCGCCGATTATCACCACTCGGAGCGCTGGCGCTTCGGGCTGCAGGGGCGCGCGCAGGGCGGTTACTACATCGACAACGCGAATGCGCTCGGCAAGTTCGGCGGCTTCGTGCTGTTCGACGCCAGCGTGCGCCATCAGCTGTCCCGGACCGTGAGCCTGGACCTGCAGCTCAAGAACCTGGCCGACCGCCGCCACGCCTACGCCTGGTACGACAACTTCTTCTGGCCAGCCAGCCAGGCCCAGCCGATGTTCTCGGCGGGCGCCGGGCGCGCCGCCTACCTGGCGCTCAACGTGGAGCTGTGACACCATGACGAAACCACTGCATTCCCGCATCATGGGCATCGACGCGCTGCGCGGCCTGGTGATGGTGTTCATGCTCGCCGACCACGTGCGCGAGACCTTCCTGCTGCACCTGCAGGTATCCGACCCGATGGATGTCGCGACGACGTCCGGCCCGCTGTTCGTCTCGCGCCTGTTGGCGCACCTGTGCGCGCCCGTGTTCGTGTTCCTCACCGGCCTGTCCGCCTTCCTGTACGGCGCCCGCCAGCAGGACGGCGCAGGCGCCGCAGCAAGCTTCCTGTGGAAGCGCGGCCTGTTCCTGGTGGCGCTGGAACTGACGGTCATCAACTTCGCCTGGACCGCGAGCTTTCCGCCCAAGGTGATCTACCTGCAGGTGATCTGGGCCATCGGCCTGTCGATGCTGGCGCTGGCGGCGCTGGTCCGGCTGCCGCGCGCGTTCCTGATCGCGCTCGGACTGGCGATCGTCGCCGGCCACAACCTGCTGGACCCGCTGCACTTTGCGCCCGGCCATCCGCTGCACGCCGTCTGGGCGGTGCTGCACGACCGCGGCTGGCTGGAGCTCGGCGACACCCTGCGTCTGCGTACCTCCTATCCGGTACTGCCCTGGATCGGCATCATTTGCCTGGGCTATGCCTGCGGGCCGTGGTTCGCAGCAGGGTTCACGCCGCAGCGCCGCGCGCGCCGGCTGCTGGGATGGGGCCTGGGAGCGCTGGCCGGCTTCCTGCTGCTGCGCGCGGCGAACGTCTATGGCGACCGGCCGTGGAGCGCCGGCGCCACGGCGCCCGAGACCATGATGGGCTTCTTCAACGTCACCAAGTATCCGCCTTCGCTGCTGTTCGCCGCGCTCACGCTCGGGGCGGGCCTGTTGCTGCTGCGCGCGCTGGAACGCCGCCAGGGCGCACTCGTGAAACGGCTGGCGGTGCTGGGCGCGGCGCCGATGTTCTTCTACGTCGCCCACCTGTATGCCCTCAAGCTGCTCTTGATTGCCGTTTCCGCGTTTGACAGGGACGCGGCCCGCTTCGACGGGGTGGCGCCGGTATGGGCCGTGAGCGCGCTGCTGTGCGTCGCCCTGTATCCCGCGGTGGCAGCGTTCGCACGGCTCAAGGCGCGGCGGCGCGACATCGCCTGGCTGAAGTACCTGTAGGCCGGCCCGTGCTACCATCGGGGGCTATGAAGCACAGATTATTCCTTTTCGACCTGGACGACACCCTCCTCGACTTCAAGGCTTCCGAACGGCTCTCCTTCGTGCGCACGATGGGCGAACTCGGGCTGCATGGCGAGCTCGAACCCTTGTTCCAGCAGTACCAGGCGATCAACCTGGCACTCTGGCGCGCCTTCGAGGCCGGCACGGTATCGAAGGAGGTGCTCAAGGTCGAGCGCTTCCGCCAGACCTTCGTTGGCAATGGCCTCGAGCTGGACCCGGAGAAGGCGAGCAGCCTGTACCTGGAATCCCTGTCGGAGACGGTGGTGCTGGTCGATGGCGCGCAGCAGCTGTGCGAGAGCCTGGCCGCTTGTGGCGAGGTCGGCATCATCACCAACGGCGTGCACCACATCCAGCACCGCCGCATTGCCAGCTCGGGGCTGGGCGGGCACATCTCCTTTGTCGCGACGTCGGAGGCCTGCGGCCACGCCAAGCCGGACAGCCGCTTCTTCGAATTCAGCGCCCGGATGGCGCGCGCACGGCCCTTCGCCAGGCACGAGACCGTCATCGTCGGCGACCGCCTGGACGCCGACATCCTCGGCGCCAACCGCTTCGGGATCGACAGCTGCTGGTTCAATCCGGGCGGGCTGGCCAACGACAGCCTGGCGCTGCCCAGCTGCGAAGTCCGCGCCCTGGACCAGGTCGTCCCCGCGCTGCAGCAGCTGGCACTGGCCGCCTGATTGGCTTTTCGGCACTACAGTACGCCGGCATGCGTGCCAGCGTATTTTTTGGCGCTGTCATCTTTAACTATGGATGAGGGCGGAACTGCTGAGCTGCTTCCTGGTCAAACGCCTGTCACCACAGACGGGAACGACCATGCGCGCACCGCATTTCAAGAAGTGGTTTGCCAGACTCCCCGCACTGAACCTGCCTCAGCGCCTGCAAACGCTGACCGCCCTGCATCCCGCTGCCGGGCTGGACCAGGTGATCGCCGTCATCGGCCAGATCGGCCGCACGCAGCGCCGCTGCCCCGGTTGCACTTGCGAACGTTACTACCGGCATGGGCAAGCCAATGGCCTACCGCGCTACCGTTGCCGCGCCTGCGGCCGCACCTATAACGACCTGAGCGGTACGCCGCTGGCGCGGCTGCGGCTGCGTGAAAAATGGCTCGATTACCTGGGCTCCGTGCTCGACTCGAAATCGGTGCGCGCCGCCGCCAGAGACGTCGGCGTGCACCGCAACACCGCCTTCCGCTGGCGCTACCGCTTCCTGGAGCGTCCCAGGCATGCCCAGCCGACGCGCCTGTCCGGCATTGCCGAGGCTGACGAAATGTTCATGTTGGAATCGCAGAAAGGCGCACGCACGCTGGACCGACCAGCACGCCGGCGTGGCGGCCGGGCCAGCAAGCGCGGCATCTCGCGCGAGCTCGACTGCATTCTGGTAGCGCGCGACCGCAGTGGCCAGACTGTCGATGCCGTGGTCGGCCGAGGCGCCTTGACGGCGGCGCAGCTGGAGCGCCTCCTGCTGCCCCGGCTCGACCGGCAGGTGCTCTTGGTCAGCGACGCCCATGCGGCGTATCGCAGTTTCGCCCGCAAGCATGGCATCGCGCACGAAGCGGTAAACCTGCGTGCGGGCGTACGGGTACGCCGCGGCCTCACCGGTGTCATTCATGTGCAAAATGTGAACGCCTATCATCAGCGCTTCCGGCAGTGGTTGAGCCGCTTCCGCGGAGTCGCTTCGCGCTACCTGCCGAACTACCTCGGCTGGCGTCGGGCGCTCGATGGCGGACGGATAACGACGGTAGAGCAATTACTACGAATCGCGATCGGGGTCATCCATATCTAACGGTGACAGCGCCTATTTTTTTTGCCTGGTAGGGCTTGCAATACTCCCGTTATACTCCATGTGGAGTACAAGGAGAAGATAATGCACCCAACCCTACGTGTTCCAGACAGCGAGAAAGTCACCGTCAACGTCGGCCTGGTCGACCTGGCCCAGGTCGACCTCCTGGTCAACGAAGGTTTTTATTCGAACCGGACCGACTTCGTCCGTACCGCCCTGCGCAACCAGTTGCTGGCCCATGCCGACGCGCTGCGCCAGATCGTGGTGCGCAAGCGCTACGTGCTCGGGCAGCACCGCTATAGCCGCAAGGAGCTGGAGGAGGTGGTCGCCGGCGGCCAGCGCCTCGAAGTCCACGTCCTGGGATTGGCCGTGATCGAAGACGAGGTGACGCCGGAACTTGCCAGCGCCGCCATCGCCTCGGTCCAGGTCCTGGGCGCCTTCATCGCGTCGCCCGCCGTCAGGCAGGCGCTCGCCGACCGTATTCACACATAGAACAGGATTCCCATGAAACCCATCGACGAATTCGTGCGCCAGATGATGGCCTCGGCCGAGCGCGTCCGCGCCGGCGACCCCGGCGCCGCCACCGACGTGATCCAGCGCGCACTGCAGCAGGCGGGGCTGATGAGCCCCGCGCCAGGCGCCGCGCCGCCAGATGCGCCCACCATCATCGACATCAATCCAGCGCCCGGCGCGGCGCGGGCGCGGCCCATGCCGAAGGCGCGCAGCAGCTGGAAGCGCCAGCCGCATGCCCCCGCCGACCTCGGTCCGGGCCGCTTCATCGACGGCAGCTTCGCCTGCCCGGAAGGCCGGCGCCGCTACAAGCTGTACGTGCCGGCCGGCGCCGCCGAGGGCCCGCGCCCGCTGGTGGTGATGCTGCACGGCTGTACCCAGAATGCCGGCGATTTCGCCGCGGGCACGGCAATGAACACGCTGGCCGAGGAACACGGCTGCCTGGTGCTGTATCCGGAACAGGACCGCTCCGCCAACCATAACAGCTGCTGGAACTGGTTCGAGCCGGGCCAGCAGCGACGCGGCCGCGGCGAGCCGGCGATCCTGGCGGCCATGACGCGCGAGATCCTCGCCGAGCATGGCGCCGATCCGCGCCGCGTATATGCGGCGGGCCTGTCGGCCGGCGGCGCAATGGCGGCGATCCTGGGGTCCGAATATCCGGAGCTGTTCGCGGCCATCGGCATCCATTCCGGCCTGGCTGCCGGCACCGGCAAGGACATGATCTCGGGCCTGCATGCGATGAAGCATCCGAAGGCCGCAGCGGCAGCCGGGCAGGGCGTGCCGGTCATCGTGTTCCATGGCGATGCGGACCACGTGGTCCATCCCGGGAACGGGGACGCGGTGCTGCACCAGTTCAGCGGTGCGCAGGCGGGCAGCCTGCAGCGCGAGCGCCAGGAGGGCAATGCCGGCGGGCGCCGCTTCACCCGCAGCTGCTGGCGCGACGCGCAGGGCCGGCGCGTGGCCGAGCACTGGCTGGTGCATGGGGTGGGACACGCCTGGGTCGGCGGCAAGGCGGCCGGCTCGCACACCGATGCCAGCGGACCGAACGCCTCGAGCGAGATGCTGGCTTTCTTCCTCGAGCACGGCCGCTAGGGCCGTTCGGCGTCAGCGCCGGATCGCATGCAGCCACACCGCCGCGATCCGCTCCGTCTCCTCGTAGCCGGGTTCCCCCAGCTGGCCGCCGAAAATGTCCGGGTCCAGCTCCTCATAGCTCCAGTGGTCGCACTGAGCTTCCAGCTCGGGCCGGATCGCTTCCAGGAATTCGTCCTGCGCGCCGGTGATCGCCACGCCCGTGTACAGCATCAGGTTGCCGCCCCGGCGCAGCCGTCCCAGGCTTTCCTTGACGATGCGCACCGACAGCTCGGCGCCGCGCATGCCGCCGCCGTGGCGGTAAGGCAGTTCGCTCGGGTCGAGCACGTAGGGCGGGTTCGACACGATCAGGTCGAAGTCGCCTTCCAGGCTGTCGAACAGGTTGCTGTGGCAGGCATGCAGGTTGGGCAGTTCCGCTAGCTGCGCATTCACCACCGTCAGCGCCAGCGCGCGCGTGTTGATGTCGGCGCCGATCACCTCGGCGTGCGGGAAGTGGCGCGCGATCGCCAGCGCGCCGGCCCCGCCGCCGCAGCCGATGTCGAGCGCGCGGACCGGACCGGAACCGAGCCAGGGAAAGGCGCGTCCCATGGTGCCGACGAAGCGGTAGGTGTCGGGACCGAAGAAGACGGCGTCGTCGTCGTCCGTGGGATAGGCCGAGTGGAAGACCAGCAGTTCGCCCAGGCTCGAGGCGCGCAGCGTCGAGCGCAGCAGGGCGCCATCGGGCTCGACGATACCGGCCTCGCGCATCAAGTCCAGCAGTTCGGGCGCCACGTCCTCGGGGGCGAAGGGCCGGCTCCAGCCGAAGATGCCGCGCAGATCCAGCGCCCGTTCGTTGCCTGGGCGGCGGTTGATGCGGCGGTGCGTGGACGGGGTCACCGTGATGAAACGGTAGTCGTGCTCGCGCAGGTAGCGGCCGAGGGCGACGAGGGCATTGGCGTGTGGACTTGTCATGCCTGCCAGCGTCGCATACCGTAGGCGGTGCTGCTGTGCGCCAGCTAACGCTGTCCGTGAGCTTGGTGAGGGGAAATTGCCGCTCATATGTGAACATGCGAACAGTCCGATACGGCAGGGGTGTCCATACTCGATCACACGGTCGACAACAGGGAGGGGAACATGGCGAACAGGGACGGGATCGAAGGGCCGCTCGGCCGCGTGGAACGTGAAGTCGCCCGCGAGCGCCACGAGCGCGCCTTGCACGACGAGGCGCGCAGCGGGCTGGCGCCGCTGGAAGAGGAATTCCGCCTGAAGGATGCGCGCGAACGCGCCGACAGCAGCACCCTGAGGCGGCATGGAGGGCGCTGAGCGCCGTACGAGGAGAACAGAATGAAATGGGAAGGCGAACGCCAGAGTGACAACGTAGAGGATCGCCGCGGCGGCGGTGGCGGGGGCTTCGGCTTCGGCGGCAAAACCGTGGGGATCGGCACGCTGGTCGTGGCGCTGATCGGCAGCGTGTTTTTCGGCATCGACCCAAGCGTCTTCCTTGGTGGGAGCGGCGGGCCGGTGGCGGTGCAGCAGGCGCCGCAAGGTCCGCAGGGAGCGCCCGCGAACGACCGCGAAACCCAGTTCGTGCGCGCGACGCTGGGTTCGACCGAGGACGCATGGGCCAAGCTGTTCGCGGAGCAGGGCGCGCAATACCAGCCGGCAAGGCTGGTACTGTTCGAAAACGCCACCGGCACTGCCTGCGGAACCGGGCGCAGCGCCACCGGGCCGTTCTATTGTCCGGCTGACCGCCAGGTCTACATCGACCTGAGCTTCTTCCGCCTGATGGAGCAGCGCTTCCAGGTCGCCGGCGAGTTCGCCCAGGCCTACGTCATCGCGCATGAGGTGGGGCACCATGTCCAGAACCTGCTCGGCATTTCGGACCAGGTCCATACCGCGCAGCGCAGCATGTCTGAAACCGAAGGCAACCGCCTGTCTGTCCGGCTCGAGCTGCAGGCGGACTGCTTCGCCGGCGTGTGGGCCAACCAGCGCAAGCAGATCATTGAGCCCGGCGACGTCGAGACCGCCCTGGCCGCGGCCACCGCCATCGGCGACGACGCCCTGCAGCGCCAGTCGCAGGGCACGGTGGTGCCGGATTCGTTTACCCACGGCAGCTCGGCCCAGCGGGTGCGCTGGTTCACGCGCGGCCTGGAGACCGGCAGCGTCGAGCAGTGCAATACCTTCGAGGCGCGCCAGTTGTAGGTCGATCCTGTAGGACTAGCGCCCGTCGAGCTGCGCGCGGGCCCCGAAGCCCCTCAAAACGCCCCGTTCGTTTCCGTGCGCGTATCGCAATCCTTGGTGTTTTGACATAACGTATTTGCACAAGCCCGCCGAGCCGGCGGGCGTTTTGTATCCCGTTGCGAACAACCATCGAGGAGGAGTTATGCTGGCAATGAACTACCGCGGGCCCTACCGCGTCCGCGCCGATCACAAGCCCGACCCCGTCATCGAGCACCCGGGCGACGCCATCGTGCGCGTCACCCGGTCCTGCATCTGCGGCTCGGACCTGCACCTGTACCATGGCCTGGTGCCCGATACCCGCATCGGACACACTTTCGGCCACGAGTTCATCGGCGTGGTGGAAGAGGTCGGCTCCGGTGTGCAGCACCTGAAGGTCGGCGACAAGGTGCTGGTGCCCTTCAACGTGTTCTGCGGTTCCTGCTTCTTCTGCGACCGCGAACTGTACGGCAATTGTCACAACATGAATGCGGAATCCACCGCGGTCGGTTCCATCTACGGCTACTCGCACACGGCCGGCGGCTACGACGGCGGCCAGGCCGAGCTGGTGCGCGTGCCGATGGCCGACGTCGGCCCCATGGTCATCCCGGACGACATCCATGACGACGACGCCGTGCTGCTCACCGACGCGGTGCCGACCGGCTACCAGGCGGCCGAGATGGGCGACATCCAGGAAGGCGACACGGTGGTCGTGTTCGGCGCCGGCCCGGTCGGCATCTTCGCCGCCAAGTCCGCCTGGCTGATGGGCGCCGGCCGCGTGATCGTGGTCGACCACGTCGAGTACCGGCTCGAATTCGTCAAGCGCTATGCCCAGTGCGAGGTGGTCAACTTCAAGGACGTGCGCGACATGGCCGAGCACATCAAGAAGATGACCGACTGGATGGGCGCCGACGTCTGCATCGACGCGGTCGGCTGCGAAGCCTCGGGCAATGCGATGCAGTCGCTCACGGGCCGCTACCTGATGGCGCAGGCCGGCTCGGCGACCGCGCTGCACTGGTGCATCAACTCGGTGCGCAAGGGCGGCAACGTGTCGATCGTCGGCGTCTACGGCCCGACTTTCAACGCGGTCCCGATCGGCAACGCGCTGAACAAGGGCCTGACCCTGCGCATGAACCAGGCCAGCGTCAAGCGCCACCTGCCGCGCCTGATCGAGCACATCCGCGCGGGGCGCCTGAATCCGAAGGAAATCATCACCCACCGCGTGCCGCTGGAAGAGGTGTCGGATGCCTATCACATCTTCTCGGGCAAGCTCGACAACTGCATCAAGACCATCCTGATCCCGCCGAACGCCAACCAGGTCAAGGCGGTCACGGCCAGCGCAATGCATTGAGGAGCGACCATGGAACCACGTAGCGACATGAAAGAACACCAGCACCACGACCACGCACACGGCCACGACCATGAGCATGGGCACCTGCAGCAGCACCCGAGCCAGGGCCACGTCGCCCCGCGCCGCCCCTCGCGCCAGGAGCTGCAGCACATCAACGGCTGGGGCGCCGACCTCGACCGCAAGAACCGTCCCGGCGTGCCGATGGAACGCACCCCGCCGCGCTTCATCAACCAGCCGGAAGGCGATCCGCCGCAGCAGCAGGAGAAGGTGGAAATCCTCGTCTCGAGCGAGCGCCCCGGCATCACCCAGGTGTTCGGCACCGTGCAGCCGCCTTCGGGCCTGTCGGGCATGCTCCGGCGCCTGGCCTTCAAGGCCAGCGAGAACGACCTGCGCCACTGGCTGCTGTTGCTGCTGGCCGACCGCGTCAACATGGTCGAAGGCATCGCCGACGACCTGGCGCACGGAAAGGTCCCGAACGTGCTGGGCGAGATGGGCATCAAGGCCGAGATGAAGCACAACCCGGCCGGGCTGGCCAAGAAGGTGGCGATCACGGCCGCCGTGGTGGGCACGGCGGTCTACCTGATGAAGCGGCGCGACCGCGACGACGATCGCCACGAGCGCAGCCGCTACGAGGGCGACCGTTACGGCGAGCGATATTACCGTTGAGTCTTACGCGCTGCGACGAGCAGGGGCAGCAGGGCCGGGCGGGCCTGCTGCTTGCGCTCAACCGTAGCGTGGATCGTTCAGTACGGGCGACGCCTCGGTCTGCACCATCACCGGTGCGGGGCGGGGCGCTGTCACGTTGGCGGGCGCCTTGCGCTTGGCCGGCTTGCGGCGGAACTTGATCCAGACCACCAGACCGGTGATGAAGAACAGCAGGGGCGTGAGGCCCACCACGGTGATCAGGATGCGCCCGGCCAGGCCAAAGGCTTCGCCTGTGTGCAGCGGGAACAGGGTGCTGACGAACCAGTCGCCGCCGCGCGCGGTGAGCGGGTCGATGGCGCGTACTACCTCGCCGCTGCCACTATCGACGCTCACGCGGGTGGCGCCCGCGCCGTGGCGCAACTCACCCGGCTGGCGCACCCGCACCTCGTAAGGCTGGTCCGGCTTGGCCGGGATGCCGATGCGCGACACCCGGCCTTCCGGGTAGCGCGCCTGCGCCGCCGCCATCGCCGCGCCGGCGTCGATGCGCGGAACGTCTTTCGGGCTGGTATTCAGCGCCTTCTCGTTCTTGGTCAGCGGCGCGACCGCGCGGATGGCCGGCGTCACCCAGTCCGGCGCGTTGAAATACACGCCCGAAAAAGCCAGCACCAGCAGCACCGGCGCCACGTAGAAGCCGGCGGCCCGGTGCAGCTGGAAGTTGAACTTGGGCCAGTTGCTGCCGCGCCGCACCGAGATCGCATGCCAGAAGGCGGATAAGGTCATCTTCGGCCACCACACCACGATCCCCGTCAGGGTCAGGAGCATCAGGGCCAGGCCCTGCACGGCGATGACAATCTTGCCCGCTTCGCCCGCCATCAGGTAGCGGTGCAGGTGGAACAGGGTCGGCATCAGGAGCGGCCGCGAGAGGCCGGCTTCGCCCCAGTTGCGCTCGCCCAGGATCGTCAAGTTGGCCGGGTCGACCATGACCTGGCGCGTCACGCCCTGCGTCCAGCTGGAATCCGGCTTCTGCGGCCGGTACCAGGCGACGTACACGTCCCCATGCACCTCCGGCAGGAACAGGGTATCGGGCCGTCCATAGCCCGGCTCATCCTGCAAGCGCGCCATCACCGCCGCCACCTGGGCCGGGGCAGGGCGGGCTTCAAGGCCGGCGGTGGCGCCTGCGGGCGGGGCTACCCGCAGCAAACCGGGGTTGAGCCAGGCATCGAGTTCATGGCGCCAGCCGATGACGGTGCCGGTAAGCCCTTGCAGGACCAGGATGGTGCCGAAAATCAGGCCGGCCCAGAGGTGAACGGTGCGGATGAGCGTTTTCATGCCCGAAATGATAACCGAAATGAGAATGATTCTCGATCTTGCGTCATTACATGATAACGATTATCATTTAGGAATTCCTGTTGAGCAAGCGTATTTCGTATCCATGAAGAAGAACAACTCACTTAAAACGATCCCCGCCGCCGTCGCCACCGCATGCATGTTGATGGCCCTACCCCACGCCATCGCACAAGAACAGAAGCCGCAGGAGAACAGCGAAGAAAACCTCGCCTCGGTCGTGGTCACCGCCACCCGTACCGCCAAGGCCGTCGACAAGATTCCCGGCGCAGTCTCGGTGATCACCCAGCAGGAGCTGGCAACCCAGTACCTGATCGCCGACGATCCGTCGCAGGCGCTGGCGACCTATGTGCCGGGCTATGCCCCGAGCCGCCAGAAGATGACCTCCACCGGCGAATCGCTGCGCGGCCGCCAGCCCTTGATCCTGTTCGACGGCATCCCGCAATCGAACCCGCTGCGCGCCGGCATGCGCGAAGGCTATTTTGCCGACAGCGCCATCATCGAACGCATCGAAGTCATCAACGGCGCCTCGGCCATGCAGGGCATGGGCGCGACCGGCGGCATCATCAACTACATCACCAAGACCCCGCGGGTCGAGGGCACCACGTACACGGTGAACGCCCGCCTGGCCAGCCAGTTCGAATCCGACAACCTGGACTGGAAGACCGGCCTGACCGTCAGCCACAAGTCGGGCGACTTCGACATGCTGGCCTACGCCAGCGTGCAGCGCCGCGGCATGGGCTACGACGGCAGCGGGCGCCGCCTGGGCATCGACGCGGTCCAGGGCGACACCATGGATTCGCACGGCAACGACCTGTTCGTCAAAATGGGCAGGAACTTCGGCGACCAGCGCCTGCAATTGACCCTGAACCGCTTCGACCTGGCCGGCGACGGCGACTATCGCAGCGTGCCGGGCAACCTGGCGCAAGGCCTGCCGACCAGTTCGACGCCCGGCACGCCGATCGGCATGCCGCCGCGTAACAAGGTGCGCAGCGCCAGCCTCGACTATCGCCACAACGACCTGGGCGGCGGCACCCTCACCGTGCAGCTGTTCGGCCACGAGTTTTCCGCACTGTACGGCGCCACCAATACCTCCACCTTCCAGGACCGGGCCATCGCCCCGGTCGGCAGCCTGTGGGACCAGTCGCAGGTGGTGACCGACAAGCGCGGCTCGCGCATCACCTGGGTGCGACCGGACCTCCTGGTGCAAGGCCTGGAACTGACGGCCGGGGTCGACTGGCTGCAGGACAATCCGCAGCAGCGCCTGGCCGGTACCGGCCGCACCTGGGTGCCGGAGCTGAAATTCCGCTCGCTGGCGCCCTTCACTCAGCTCGAATACGAGTACGGCCCGGTGACCGTGCGCGGCGGCGTGCGCTTCGAGGACGCCAAGCTCGACGTCGACACCTACACCACGCTGGCCGCCTACGGCAGCCGCCGGGTGGAGGGCGGTTCGGCCGAGTTCTCGAAAGCGGTCAAGAACATCGGCGCCGTGTGGCGCTTCGCCCCGGGCTGGTCGGCCTTTGTCGGCAGCTCGGAAGGCTTCGGCCTGCCGGACGCCGGCCTGGTGCTGCGCGGCGTGGCCGTGCCGAACCAGTCGGTCTCGAGCCTGATCAGCCTGCAGCCCATCGTCACCCGCAACAACGAGGTCGGCCTCAACTGGCGCGGTCCCAAGGGCCAGTTTGGCCTGTCGCGCTACGATTCGCGCTCCAAACTCGGCAGCGTGATCCGCATTACCTCGGCCGGCATCGGCCTGGTCGAGCGCGTGCCGACCACGGTCAAGGGCTGGGAAGCGAACGCCGAATGGCGCCCGAGCAAGGAGTGGAGCGTGTTCGGCACCTGGGCCACCCTAGACGGCAAGACCGCCGCCGCCCAGGGCGCGCCGATGGACCTCGACCTGGGCGCCCGTTCGCAGGGTCCGGACAAGTCGGTCCTGGGCGCCAACTGGACATTCCGCCCGCAAGCCCAGCTGCGCCTGCAGGCCACCCACCTGCGCGACCGCGACATCAACATCGGCCGCCGCGTCGGCACCAGCAACCTGGAAGAGCACTTCAAGGGCTACACCCTGGTCGATGCCGCCCTGACCTGGGACAGCGCCTACGGCCGCTTCGGCCTGAGCCTCGAGAACATGTTCGACAAGTACTACGTCGGCTACTACTCGCAGTCGGCGTCGAGCGTGGACGTAAACGCCACCTATGCCGGCCGTGGCCGCACCCTGGCCCTGAGCTGGAACCGCAGCTTCTAAGCACGCCAGGCCGCGGGCAGGCCGGCCTTGCCGCCAGCCTGCCCTGCATGAGCGTTGCGCTCAAGCAAATACTTTCTGCTGAGCTCGTCCAAACTGTCCGGTGGGCGGTCCATCCCAGGACCGCGTTTCCACGATGGGGACGAAATGATAACGCACACCACCTTCCCGGCAGCGCTGCTCGGCGCCGCCCTGCTGTTCCTGGCGCCGGCGCAGTCCCTCCATGCGGCTCCGATGATGAGCCCGCCCACGACGCTGAGCGCATCCGTCAAATCCGCGCTGCTGGCCCAGCTGGCGGCGCAGCGCCAGGCCAAGGGCCTGGACGCCGACCACCATTACCGCATCACGGCCCAGCACCCCGGCGCGGACGGCACCCAGATCGTGCGCGCGGCCCACACCTGGAAAGGCCTACGCGTGTTCGGTTCCGAATCCGTGGTGGTGCTCGACAAGTCCCTCAAGATCCTGTCTGAGTCAAGCTCCGAGCGCCGCCAGCACCTCGGCACGGGCAGCGCCAACCGGCTCGGCGCGCTTACCGCCAGCTTCAGCGTCCAGCCGCAGATCAACAGCCGTGCGGCGATCGCGGCGGCACTGGCCTCGCTGGCGCCCGCCTTCGGCCAGAATCCGGTGACCGTGGCCAAGCCGACCGCCGAACTGCTGATCTACCCGGTAATGCGGATGCAGCGCGTGGTCGGCGCCGGCGCCAAGGAAGAAGCGGAGCTGAACGCCCTCGACGTGCAGGACGTGGTCGAGCGCTACGAGCTGGCCTACCTGGTGCGCACCCGCCTGCGCGTGGGCGACCAACCGGTCTACCACGACAGCATCGTCAGCGCCAGGGACGGCGCCATCCTCGACCAGTGGAGCATGGTGCAGACCGTGATCGGCGTGGGGAAGAGCCAGTACAACGGCGAGGTCCCGATCAGCACCACGCTGGCGAACGGCGTCTACCAGATGCTCGACCCCGAGCGCGGCAAGGGCGGCACCTTCGGCGCGATGGCGATCACCAATGCCAACAACGGCAGCAGCGCCGGCAAGGTGTATACCAATGCCACCAACGTCTGGGGCGACGGCAAGCAGTTCGAGGGCGGCAGCACGGTCGGGCCGAACGGCCAGACCGCGGCCGTGAACGCGCTGTGGGGCCTGATGAACACCTATGACGCCCACAAGAACGTGCTGGGCTGGCTCTCGCTCGACGGCAAGAACACCGCCACCTACATCGCCGCCCACGTCAACCGCGGCTACGACAACGCCTACTACAGCGACACCTGCAAGTGCATGTTCATCGGCGACGGCACCTACTTCACCAGCCTGGGGGCGATCGACGTAGTCGGCCACGAGATGGGACACGGTATCACCGCCTCGACCTCGGACCTGATCTACAGCGGCGAATCGGGCGGCCTGAACGAATCGAGCTCGGACATCTCGGGCGAGGTGGTGGAAGCCTATGCGCGCGCCGGCGGCAAGGGAGATAAATTCCCGGAAGAGGGCAACGACTGGCAGCTGGGCACCGAGATCAGCCGCAACGCCACGCCGCTACGCTGGATGTACCGCCCGAGCAAGGACGGCAGCAGCCCGGATGCCTGGAGCACCTCGCTGCGCCGCCTCGACGTGCACTACAGCAGCGGACCGAACAACCGCATGTTCTACTTCCTGTCACGCGGCTCGAAGGCCGACAGTGCGGGCGACTACTACAGCAAATACCTGGTGAAGCAGCCGAGCGCGATGACCGGCATCGGCATGGACAAGGCCTTCCGCATCTGGTTCCATGCAAATACTACCAAGTTCACCTCCTCGACCAACTACGCCGATGCGCGCGCGAAGATGATCGAGGCGGCCGAGGAGCTGTACGGCAAGGCCAGCGTCGAGTCGGTGGCGGTGCAACGCGCCTATGCCGCCATCAACGTCGGCGCCGACGTCGACGAGCGGGGGGCCGTCGCCACGCCTTATTGAGCGGCGACGGTCTGCCCGTCCGACATCAGGGGGAAGGGATTCAGGGGCGTCCCTGTCCACCACTGCTTCTCCGGCGTCAGCTCGAACACGGCGAAGTGCAGGTGCGGCGCGTTCGGGTCGGAATTGCCGGTCACGCCGACATAGCCGATCACGTCGCCGCGCTTGACGTCCATGCCTTCCTTGATGCCATCGGCGTAGCGGTCCAGGTGCGCGTAGTAATAGGCGTACTTCTCGCTCGGGTCGAACTGGTACAGCGTGGTGCCGCCTGGTTTGCTCGTGAACAGCTTGGCCACCTTGCCGTCGGCGGCGGCCAGCACCGGGGTGCCTTTCGGCGCCATGATGTCGAGGGCTTCATGATGGCGCTGGGTGCCGCGCGGCTGGTCGTAGGTGTCGCTGAGGTTGGCGAGCTTGATGCCCTGCACCGGCACCAGGAGCTTGCCATGGACGGCGGCGGCTACCGCATCGGCCGGAGACTGCGGGCCGGACGCGCCGACTGCAGGGGAGGGAGGACGCAGCGGCAGGTCGAATTCGCTCAGGTCGGCCTGGATGCTCGGCGGACCCGGCAGCTGTGGATCGATCTGTGTTGCCGGCACGCCGGCAGCCGGCGGTGCGGTGGCCACGCTTGGCGCCGGCTCGTCGGGCACGGCGCGCAACATCACGAACAGGCCGCCGGCGCCGACCAGCACGCCGAGCAGGAAGGTCATCAACCATCTCATGTCATCCTCCGTTGGGTGTCAATCCAGTTAACTCTCCAGCACCACCTCCAGGCCCGCGCCGACCGCGCCTGCCACTTCGGCGGCGCTCCAGTTGGTCAGGCGGATGCAGCCGTGCGACTCGGTCTTGCCGACGTGGCCCGGCACCGGCGTGCCGTGGATGCCGTAGTGTTCCTTCGACAGGTCGATCCAGACCACGCCGACCGGGTTGTTTGGCCCCGGTGCGATCTTGGCCTTCTTGTCGCCCGGCTCGGCGTCCCAGAACAGCTTCGGGTTGTAATGGTAGGTCGGGTTGGCGTGCACGCCGTTGATCTTCCAGGTGCCGATCGGCAGCGGATCGTTGGCGCTGCCGGTCGAGACCGGGTATTGCGCGATCAGGCCGCCCGCCGCGTCGTACAGCTGCAGGACCTTCGGTCCTTCCTTGACCACCACTTTCGCGGCCTTCGGCAGCGGCTGCTTGCCGTGGACGTTGGGGACGACGATCTGCTCGCCGGCACGGCCGAAATCCTTGACCGGATTCAGGCGTTCCAGCATGGCCGGCTTGGCGTGGAATTTCTCGCCCAGGCCTTCGAGCACGTTGGCATAGCCCAGTTCGGGCAGCTTGGCCTTTTCCATCATGTCGCTCGGCACCGGGCGGAACGGACCGGCCACGTCGGCCTCGACCAGGGTATAGGTGACCAGGTGCGGGCTGTTGTCGGCATTCAGCGCCTCCCAGGTGGCGGCATCGAGCTTGCCGGTGACCGGCAGCTTGCGCATCGACTGGAAGGTGTTCAGGGCCTGGCGCATGTTGGAACCGTAGGCGCCGTCGATCTCGCCGGGCGACAGGTTGGCGCGGTCCAGCAGGACCTGGGCGCGCAGGTTGCGTTCGAATTCGGCCTTTTTCGCGGCGGCCGGATCCACCGGTGCGCCGGCCTGGACAGGCGCCTGTCCCTGCGGCGCCGGCGCTTGCTGCTGCTGTGCAGGCGCGGGAGCGGCGGGCGTCAGTGACGCTTGCTGTGCGTGGGCCAAGGAAAGGGTGCCCAGCAGGGCAGCCACGAGGAGGGGGAGGGCGTGCGATTTACTCATTTTGGTTTCCTGCAATGCTTGCTTTTGGAAACATCAGGGTAGGCCTGCGGCCGTACCGGGTCTGTGCGAGAACGAACTCAAGCGGCCGGGGTCGGCTACCGCCGGGCCGCGCTACAATCCCGGCATGCCAACTCATACCATCGTGCTCGAGCCCAGCGGTTTTACCTGCGAGGCGGACGAGGACACCAGCATCCTCCACGCTTTCGAAGCGGCCGGCATCGAGCTGCCCAATTCCTGCCGCAACGGCACCTGCCGCACCTGCATCTGCCGGGTGCGCAGCGGCGAGGCCGCGCACCGGATCGAGTGGCCGGGGCTTTCCTTTGACGAGAAGCGCGAGGGCTACATCCTGGCCTGCGTAGCGGTGGCGCGCAGCGAGCTGGTGATCGAGGCGCCGGTGGCGCGCCGCATCGTCTGGGGCGATTGAGAGCGAAAGCCTGTCAATCCGCATCACGGCTGCGGCCGGCCCAATGCCCGTTCGATCACGCCCAGCACCTGCGGCCAGGCAGGCGAGCTCGCCGCCACTTCGTCGTAGTGGCTGGCGCCCGGCAGGATCACCACCTCGGCCGCATCACCCGCCTTGCGCGCCCGCGCTGCATAGTCGTGCGCCACCCGCGGCGGCGAGATCGTGTCGAGTTCGCCGGTGACGAGCCAGGTACGGCTGCCGTTCGGCATGAGTTCCGCCGCATTGGTGTCCACGAAGACGTCCGGCCGCCCCGGGCCAGGCACACCGGCCAACTCCGCGGTATCGCGCCCGCAGCTGGACTTGATCAGGGCAGCCTCGTTGCGCAGGTCGGCCAGGCCACCCAGGCTGACGACCGCCGGCACCTTCAAGACCTGCGCACGGTGCAGCGGGCTACCGGCCGGAATCCGGGAGCGTCCCGCCATCCACTGCACCAGCTGGCCGCCGGCCGAATGGCCGACCGCGACCAGGCGCTGCAGGTCGAGCGGATGGCGCCCCGCCTGCTTTTCCAGGCTCTCGAGGGCCGCATGCATGTCCTGGTAGGTGCCGGGATAGCCGCCGCCCGCTTCGTCGCTGCGCCGGTACTCGACGTTCCAGACCGCGATCCCGCGCGCCGCCAGCGCCCCGGCCATGTTGCGCAGCTGGGTGATACCGCCGAACTTGCTGGTCCAGCAGCCGCCGTGCACCAGGACCGCGACCGGGAAGGGGCCGCTGCCCGGCGGCAGGAACAGTTCCGCGTACTGCGAGGGCGCCTCGCCGTAGGGAATGCGGGCGCTCGGCGCGGGGCCGTCCAGGGCCAGGTAATCGGCCAGTTTCATCGGCGTGGCGGCGGATGCACCGTGGATACCGGCTGCAAGCAGGGCGGCGAACAGGAAGGGGCGAAGATTCATGGTCGGCGAGGAAATAGTCGAGTAAGCACTATAGCCGAGGAAGCCAGGCCGCGGCATTGCCTTCGGCGCCGCACGATTGAAAAACCCGGCTTCGGCATCCATGCTAGGCTGCATCCAAAGCCAACCACGTCAACAGGAGGAGTGCGATGAGCCAATCGAAATCCGGCGGAAGCCAGACCAACAAGCAGTCGGACAACATGTCCGAGGAAGACATGGCCAAGCAGCGCGCGGGCCAGAACACGCAGAAGAGCAGCCACGACCACATGTCGGACGTCAAGGCCGGCAAGGGCGAGGGCGCCGGCGGCGGAGCCAAGCAGAAGCATCAACGCTGATTGACACCGGTGCCCGCCGCATGGCGCAGACAGCATGCGCTGTGCGGTGGGCTTCATTCGCGGGCGCGCCCGCATCATCCGAGAGGCTGACCATGACCATGCTTGCTCAAGAAAACAAGCTGCACGGATCAACCCCCGTGTATGCCCACAGTACCCCGGAACCGGACGTTCCCGACCCGACACCGACGCCCGACCCGCGGCCACCGGTGCCGGACGATGTCCCCGACCCCGTCAATGCCCCGGTCGAGGAGCCGCGCTTCCCCGAACCGCCGATCCGGGCCGCCTGACCCCGGCGCTCAGGCCGGCCCGGGCGTGCAGCCCCTGGCCGGCTGGCTAGGCCCTTGCCGCCAGCCGGATCGGGTCGGGGCGACAACCGTATTCCAGAAGATTACGCGATGAACCGTGATTGCCATCCTGGCCGTCCGTGTACCTGCCACGTCGGGACAGACGGCGCCGGACTCCCGCAAGCGGGGCTGGCGTTCGCGGGATGGTCGGGCGGGGAGGGGACGCCGGCCGCGAAGGCCGGCAGGGAACTTCAGCTGCGGGGCTTGTCCTGGCTTGCGGACGAGCCCTGTCCGGCCTGGCTGCCCGATGGCGGCAGCGGCGGAATCTGGCGGATCATTTCTTCGGTTTCCAGTTCTCCAGGGGATTTCTCACCGCTGCCGATATCGGATTCGTGCAGCACGTTGGGGCCTTTTGCCGCGGGATCGACTTGGCGGGTTGCGTTGCTCATGGTGCGCTCCAGGTGGTTGTTCGACAGGATGATCCTAACAGGGCCGAACGGTCATCGGCGCGCGGGACGCCGCACTGCAACATTCGGTCCGGCCCGCAGCGGCGTGCCGATCCATGTCATATAGCCGACATCCAGGCCTGCCTATAATGGATCCACAACAAGCACTGCCGGATGCCGGAGGAGACCATGGGCCGTACCCTGCACAACACCATCTACCTGGGCCGCGGCCCGCTCTACTACTCGCGCCGGGCCCAGCTGGCGCTGGCGCTCGGCGTCGCGGCCAGTGCCGGCCTGGGCTGGCTGGCCTTCCGGGCGTTGCGTTGATGCTTGCCCTCGGCCGGCGCGCCGGTTACCATGGCGCGCCCTGGCCGAATAGAAAACAGCATGAAGAACGAACAACTGACGACGGACGAATACGACGCCCTGGAACTGGTACGCCGCGGCGTGAAGCGCGACACGGCGGGTGCCTGCGTGGGGCGCAATGCCAAGCGCCTGTCGGGATTGAAGATGCTCGAGTACACCCGCGACGGGCGTATCGTGCTCACGGAAAAGGGGCAGCAGGTGCTGTTCCTGCGTCGCTGCATCAAATCGCTGACTGCCCTGGCGGATGACCCGCAGGCTCCGCTCGACGGCGACGTGGTCCGCTTCCTGAGCATCAAGTCGCACATCGCCCCGCTCGACGACGGGGGCTACGCCCTGACCGACAAGGGCCGCGAGACCCTCGACGACATCAAGCGCCAGCAACAGCAGCAGCGCCGCTAGGTTCTTTGAAAGCGCCTCTTAATTGATCCGGCGGCGGTTCGGGTAGACCAGCACCCGCACCGCCACCTCGGCCGGCACGTTCATGGTCGCCAGGAACTCGGCGGCGCGCTGCAGTCCGAGCGTGGGGATCGATGCCACGGCCTGGTTGATCAGGTCGCGGGTGCGGATGTCGGTGCGCTGGCGGCGTACGCCACTGGCAGTGCCCGCTGCGGCGGCGACCGGAGTCAGCTCGCCGGTGTCATTCATCATGATGGATATCCGTTATGTCTGAGGTTGCTAAAGAGACACGGCTATTCTAAGGCTAACAATGTTGTTTAGGCTACAAATAAATAGCCTACAAGCAGCTTAGCGGATAAATGACGATGGGAAACTTGAGCCGGATCAAGCCTCGGCGATTTCCGGCGCGCTTTCCGGCGCCGGTTCCGGCTTCGTTTGGCGCGGCGGCGGCAGTGCCTTGCGCTGGACCAGCAGCTGTTCGAATTCCTCTGCCGCCAGCGGCTTGCTGAAGAAATAGCCCTGCATTTCGTCGCAGCCATGGCTGCGCAGGTAGTCGAGCTGCTCGAGCGTTTCGACGCCCTCGGCGATCACGGCCAGCTTCAGGTTGTGCGCCAGCGCGATGATCGAGGTGACGATCGCGGCGTCGTTGGCGTCAACGGTGATGTCGGCAACAAAGGAACGGTCGATCTTCAGCACGTCGATCGGGAAGCGCGACAGGTAGGACAGGCTCGAATAGCCGGTGCCGAAGTCGTCGATCGACAGGTTCACGCCCAGCGACTTCATGCGGTGCAGCAGGTCCACCGCCGGCGTCACGTCGCTCATGAACAGGCTTTCGGTCAGCTCGATCTCGAGGCAGTCCGGGTCCAGCATGGTATCCGCCAGCACCGACTCCAGGCTGGCGACCAGGTCGGCGGCGCCGAACTGGCGCGCCGACAGGTTGACCGCCACGCGCAGGCGTCCCAGTCCCGCATCCTGCCAGGCCTTGTTCTGGGCGCAGGCGGTGCGCATCACCCAGGCGCCGATCTGGACAATCAGGCCGGTCTCCTCGGCGATGCCGATGAAGCGGCCAGGCGGCACCATGCCCAGCTCCGGATGCTTCCAGCGGAGCAAGGCTTCCATGCCGACGATCTGGCCGGTCTTGAGGTCGACCTGCGGCTGGTAGTGCAGCACGAATTCGTTGCGCTCGAGGGCGTTGCGCAGCGCGCTTTCGATGCGCACCCGCTCCAGCGACTCCTCGTTCATGGCCGGCGTGTAGAACTGGAAGTTGTTGCGCCCCAGCTTCTTGGCGCTGTACATCGCGATGTCGGCGTGCTCGATCAGGCTGTCGGCCGGCGTGCCCTCGCTCGGGTAGACCGCCACCCCGATCGAGCAGGTGACGAAGAATTCCTTGGTGCCCAGCATGACCGGCTGGGCCACCGAATCCATCACGCGCTGCACGATCTCGGGCGAGAGCGGCTCGTCGTGGTGCTCGGACAGGATCACCACGAATTCGTCGCCCGAGAGGCGCGCCACGGTGTCGGTGTCGCGCAGCGAGCCGGTCAGGCGCGCCGCCACCGTCATCAGAAGCACGTCGCCGGCCTTGTGGCCCATCGAGTCGTTGACGAACTTGAAGCGGTCGAGGTCGATGAGCATCACCCACATCGGGCGGCCGCTGCGGTTGGCATAGGCGATCGCCTGGCCGAGCCGGTCCTGCAGCAGCGAGCGGTTCGGGAGGCCGGTCAGCACGTCGTGCTGGGCCACGTGGTGCACGCGCTGTTCGGTGAGCTTGCGTTCGGTGATGTCGCTGCCGGTGCCGCGGTAGCCCAGCAGCTCGCCGTGTTCGTCGAACACCGGCTGGCCGTTGACGCAGAACCAGCGGGTGTCGCCCTGCGCGTCGACCACCTTGTACTCGAGGTTGGCGAAGGGTTCGTGCGCCTTCACCTGGGCGATGTGGGCGCGCCCGGCCTCGGTCTCGAGCAGGGCGGGGGCGTGTTCCCAGCGCGTCTTGCCGAGCACCGCCTCGACGGCGACGCCGGCCTTTTCGGTGAAGCCGCCGGTGACCATGGTGAAGCGCAGGTCGCGGTCCTGTTCCCAGTACCAGTCCGAGGACATCGACACCAGCTGGCGGAAGCGCTGTTCGCTCTGCTGCAGGGCGCGCTCGGCGCGCTCGCGCGCGGCCATGTCCTCGACCAGCCGGCGGTTGGTACGGCGCAGGTCGGCGGTGCGCTGGCGCACCAGTTGCTGGACCTTGCGCGCGCGCTGGCCCGAGGCCTGCACGAAGGCGGTGCCGAGCAGGGTCATCAGGATGCCGCCCACCAGCAGGGCGGTCGAGGCCATGTGGTCGTGCAGGAAGGGGCGCGGCGCGCTGGCCACTTCGATGCGCCAGGGCTTGCCGGCGATGCGCAGCAGCTTGCTGGCATGGCCGGGCTGGCCGGGTGCGAGGAAGCCGGCCAGCCAGCCATGTTCGGGCTTGCGGGTGTCGCCGGTGGAAAACAGCAGGTTCGCCGGGCTGGCCCCGTCGCCGGCATAGACCGATACGAAGATCTCACTGGAACCCTCGCGCGGGTCGAGCAGGCCGGTGGCGGCCAGCGAGGCGCGCACCAGTTCCGGCCCGCGGATGACGATCGCGGTGTCGCCGGCCAGCATGCCGTCGCGGTCGAGCACCGGCATGACCAGGCTGAAGGCCGGCTGCTTGCGCTCGTCCTGGGCCAGCTGGAACAGGTCGGTGGCGGCGGCGCGGCCCTCGCCGCGCGCGATCGCCAGCGCGCTCATCACCTGCACGTTCTCGGTGATGTTCAGGCCGAAGGCACGTTCGTTGCCGGCCATCGGTTCGATGAAATCGACGATGTGATAGCGCGCACGCGGCGGCGCCGCCACCAGGCCCTGGGCCTGCAGCTCGGTGAACACGGTGCCCGGGCGGATCCGCTGCAGCTCGCGCTCCACAGCCGCGCGCTGGTCGCCCGGCACGGTACGGTGGACATTGAAGGCCTGGATGTAGCGGTGGCGCTGCAGCAGGGCGGCGGTAAAGTCGCGGAAATGCTCGCGGCTGACCGGCTCGCCGCGCGCGAACAGCTGGTTGGTCACGGTCAGCACTTCGACCGCCTGGTCGATGCCCTGGCGCACCGCGGCCACGCGCTCGTCGGCGCGCTGGGCGAAGGCGAGCGCCATGTTGTCGTACTCGAGGTGGCTCACTCCCAGGAACAGGGCGCCGGATGCGGCCAGGCCGCCCCCAAGCGTGAGGGCTGCCGCGAGCGTCAGCGACAGGGGCAGGCGAGGCGCCATGGATGTGTCCAGAAGGTCCGTGAAAACGACATGCACAAGATCCCTAAAGGCTTGCCAGTAGGCATCAATACATGAAGTGTGTCACATCCGGACAGTTTTCGGCAAACGAAATGTCGCAAGCGCGCGCCGCGCCCTCGACCCACGCGCTTCAATCCCGGTGCGGTCGCCATGCCAGCCAGGCAAGGACCAGGCGCGCAAGCAGGCGGTTGGCCAGCGCACTCCCGAGTCCACGATTACCCAGTGTGTCTCGCAGGAAGCGCAGGGAGCGCCCTGGCGCGGCATCGGGGAGGGAGGCGCGCTGGGCAAGCAGGATCTGGTTGTTGCCGGCGATGCCGGAAAGCCAGCAGACATGGCCATCGAAGGCCGCCTGCAGACGTTGCACCGCGGTCACATAACCGGGATCGTAGGTAAAGATGTTCGCCACCAGCACGCCGCCGGGACGCAGGGCGCGCCGGCAATGCGCATAGAAACTGGCGCTGGCGAGTGCCGGCGGCAATCCGGCGGCGTCGAAGCCGTCCACCAGCAGCACGTCGACGTCGCCAGGCGCGTCAGGCGCGCCGGCGCCGGCCCGGGCCAGCCAGTCGGCCGCGTCGCAATGCAGCACGCGCAGCCGCGCATCGTCGGGCGGGACCTGGAACTGCGCGCGCAGTGCGATCACGTCTGCACGCACTTCGAGCACCGTGATGCGGGCCCGGGGAAACCGGCGGCGACAGAACTTGACCAGCGAGCCGCCTCCCAGCCCCACCATGAGGATATGGCGCGGGCGCGGCGCCAGCAGGGCAAAGCACATCATCGCGCGCGCATAGGGCAGCACCAGGGCGTCCGGGCGCGACAGCCGCATTTCGCTCTGGATGTCGCCCGGGGTGAATTCCAGCGTGCGGCGGTCGCCCCGGGTGGTGACGATCGGCGGGGGGAGGGAGGGCGGCTGGTCGGGTGATGCGGACATGGCGCCAGTATAGCGAGCGCTACCCCCTCAAGGGACTAGCTTGTTCTGCGGCATCGCTTTCTGATAAGCTGGCCATCCGAACAAAGACCGACTCCCATGTTCCTGGACCATCCTTCCATCACCGCCACCAACGCCCAGACCGAGCCCGACCGTCTCGAGCGCCTGCAGCGCGTGTACGGCTATGCGATGGCCCTGGCCGACAGCGCCGGCAACACCGGCTTCGTCGACAAGCTGACCCAGTTGCACGACCACAAGGGTACCCTGATCGTGTTCTGGCACGCGCCCCCGAACCTCGAGGAGCAGGATTATTTCAGCCGCGCCTGGGCCAGCAAGGTGGGCGACGGCACCACCCTGGTCGAACACGAGTACTGACGCTAGAACCGACACATGACGAACCTGGACGCGACCACGATGGTGTTGGTGCTGGCCCTGGGCAACCTGGCCCTGTGCGCGCTGCTGACCTTCTTTGACCACGGCCCCGTGCGCCCTGCGGCCTTGAGCGCCTGGGCCCTGTCGAAGCAGGTGCAGGCGGGCGCCTGGACCCTGCTGGCGCTGGGCGGGGCCGGCGTGGTGCCCGAAGCGCTGGCGCTGCCGGGCGGCTATGCATTGTTGTTCGCCGGCGTCGCCATCGAGGGCGGCGCGTCCTGGCAGGAGGCCGGCCGCGACGGCTGGCGCCGTCCGACCCTGCTGGCGGGCGGGCTGGCGATCCTGATCTTCCTGCTCTGCTACCTGGTCGACGAGCAGGGGCTGCGCAGCCTGGCGGCCTCGCTGCTGCTCGGCGCCCTCTACCTGAACTGTGCAGCGGCGCTGGCCGCCGGCTGGCGCCAGGCCAGCCTGCTGCAGCGCTTCCTGGCCCTGGTGACCGCTGTGCTGGCGCTGCTGGTGGCGGCGCGCGGCCTGTCGGTGCTGCTGCTGCCGGGCGGCTGGCGCTGGCTGTCGAGCGAACTGCTGCGCCAGTTCTCCAGCGCCGCGCTGTATCTCCTGATGCTGGCCAACGCCTTCGGCATGCTGCTGCTGGGACGCGAACGCCAGGGGCGCGAACTGGCGCGCCTCGAGGTGGTGGACCCGCTTACCGACGTGCCGAACCGGCGTGGCTTCTTCAATGCCCTGGCGCCCTGGATGGCGCTGGCGCGCCGGCCCGGCCTGCCGACCGCGCTGGTGGTGCTCGATCTGGACGGGTTCAAGCGCGTCAACGACGGCTACGGCCACCCGGCCGGCGACGCCGTGCTGCGCCACGTGGTGGACCTGTGCAAGCGCCAGCTGCGCGATTCCGACCTGGTGGGGCGCCTGGTGGGCGTGGAGTTCGCGATCCTGCTGCCGCGCACCAACCTGGACGAGGCCCTGCTGGTGGCCGAGCGCATCCGCGCCGCGATCGCCAGTTCGCCGGTCAAGAGCGAGCGCGCGATGATCGCCATGACGGCCAGCTTCGGCGTGACCGTGATCCGCCCGGAAGACAGCACCGTGACCCTGTTCCAGCGCGCCGACGACGCCCTGCGCGCGGCCAAGGAGGCTGGGCGCAACCGGGTCAGCCAGGCGGCGGCCGCGACTGTCGAGACCTAGAGCGCCGCTGCTGCGGCCGGCTGAATCGGCCGGGAGAGGACGGGCGACAACAGGAACATGTTTCTTCTGGACATCTTTGTCGGAGCCTGACAAGATATTGAAAGTTTCAATTCCGCAAATAATGTTGACCTCGTGACCACCAACCAGCCAATGGGTGAATCCGACCTGGCACTCGCGCGTGCGACAGGTTTTTCGGAATGTGCGATTGCGCTTCGTCGCGCACTGACCACCACACCGGTCGGCTGGCTGCTTGCCGTGTGGTTTTGCCGGGACCATGTGCCGATGCAGTCGATCGCATTGTGGCTGGGCAGCGCCGCCGCGATATGGGCCGGCAGCCTGTGGGTCTTGCAGCGGATGATCGGTGCCGGCTCGACGCTGGCGATGCATGGCGTCCGGCTGCGCTGGATTGCCGCACTGGACGGCTTCGCATGGGGGCTGCTGACCTGGTTCCTGATCGGCTACGACCCGGCGCTCGACGCCATCCTGATGGCGCTGCTGTGCGGCGTCACCTCGATCAACGCCCAGGTGTACGGCACCTACGTGTTGGCCTATTACGGGCAAATCGGCATGCAGTGGGTGGTATCGGTGTCGGGATTGCTGCTGGTGGCCGGTAGCCCGGGCGCGCTCGACTACGCTGCCGGCCTGAGCGTATTCATTGCCCTGACTGCCTACTATACGCGCGCGATCTCGCAGCGTTTGCTCGAAGGGATACGCCTGCAGCATGCCAATGCTTCGCTGGCGGCGCAATTGCGCGCGGCGCTGCAGAAAGTCGAGCTCGATGCGGCGACCGATGCGCTGACCGGGCACTGGAACCGCCGCGCGCTCGATGACGTCCTCAAGCAGCAGGTGGCGCAGTTTGCTTCCTCGGGCCGGCCTTTCTCGATCCTGATGCTCGACATCGACTTCTTCAAGAACATCAACGACGAATTCGGCCACATGGTGGGCGACGACGTCCTGCGCGCCTTCGCCCAGGCGCTGCGCGGCTTCCTGCGTTCCGCCGATTTCTGTGCCCGTTTCGGCGGCGAGGAGTTCGTCGTCGTGCTGCCGGAAACCTTGCTGGCTACCGCGATGGAGGTGGGAGAACGTATCCGTACCGGCATCGCCCAGGCGCCCCTGTTGAACAAGCCGCGCGTGCAGGCCACGGTCTCCATCGGCGTGGCGACCATGACGGAAGGCCAGGGCATCAAGGATCTGTTTGCCGCGGCCGATGCGGCGGTCTACCTCGCCAAGAACGAGGGGCGCAACCAGGTGCGTTCGCAGATGCTCCTGGCGGCTTGAGTACCAAGGCGACGCGTGACCGGCGCTGTCGTTTTCCATGCTGACTAGTTGTTTTTACTGTTGTTTGGAAACTTCTGGTGGCATACTTCTGTTGTTCGTTCAACCATGCCTCTTGCCAGCTTTCCATGCGCCGCTACCTGCTTCCCGCCCTGGCCGTCTGTTGCCTGCTTGCGCATGCCCGGGTGCAGGCCGCGCCGGGTGAACACCTCACCCTGTGTTTCGAGCGCCAGGAAGTGCGGCCCTGGCGCACCCTCGATGGCGGCGGGCTGAACTTCGAACTGCTGGCCGAGGTTGCGAGACGTACCGGCGTCACCTTCGATTACCAGAGCATGCCCTGGAAGCGCTGCCTCGAGCAGCTCAAGGCGAACCAGGTCGGCGGGGCCTTCGCGGTCAGCTTCAACCGCGAGCGCATGGCGCTCGGCGCCTACCCGGGCGTGGCCCCCGGCGCGCCCGATCCACGGGTCGACGCCTCCAAGCGCATGCACTTCGATACCTACATGCTGGTGCGTCCGCGCGGCAGCCGCCTCGACTGGGACGGCAAGGCCATCCGCAACCTGGACGGCCGCATCGGCTTCCAGCTCGGCTATTCGGTGGGGGACTTCCTGCGCGCCCAGGGCGTGGCGACCGACGACGGTAGCCAGCGCTCGGACGAACTGATGCAGAAACTGGTCGCCGGACGCCTGGCGGGCGCCGCGATGGGCGGCGGCGATGCCGCGCGCCTGATGCGCGGCCCGCATGGCAAGCGGCTCGAAATGCTGCCGCTGCCGCTGATGGAAAAACCCTATTTCCTGGTGCTGTCGAACGCCCTGGTCACCAGCCAGCCGCAGCTGGCCACGCGCCTGTGGAATGCGATCGAAGAAGTGCGCAACAGTCCCGCCTACCGCAAGCGCGAACAGCAGGAGCTCGGCGGCCGCCAGCTCGGCAGCCGCGGGGGAGATCATTAACGGCCGCTGCAGCCGGGTGCGCGTGGTGCCGCGCCGCCTGGTCGAGAACTGGCGCCAGAATATCGTGTTCCGGCTCGGCGCCGGCATCGTGCTCGCGGTCGCGCTGTCGACCGGCGTGTACACCACCTATACGCTGCATACCCTGCGCCTGGATGCCGACGCGCGCCTGCAGGAACGCATGGAGCGCCAGGCGCGCGTGCTGTCGCAGGCGCTGGCGCGTCCGCTGTTCGACATCAACAGCGCCGCGGTGTCCTCGGTGGTCGACGCGCTCGGCGCGACGCCGGAAGTGCAGACCCTGCGCGTGTTGGCCCCGGACGGCAGCCTGATCGCGGCGCTCGGCAGCCACGACGACACCAGGGCCGAACTGTGGGTACGCCAGCGCATCCATTACAACGACGGCACCCGCCAGTACCCGGTGGGAGCGATCGAGCTGGCCTTCTCGCGCGAACAGATCGACGAGGACCTGCGCAAGCAGATCGTGCATACCGCCGCCGCCAATATCCTGCTCACGCTGGCCATTGTGGCCTGCGTGTTCGTGGTCGGGCGGCGCATGTCGCAGCCCTTCGCCGACATCCAGGATGCGCTCGAGAAGCTGGCGCGCGGCGAGACCGACATCCGGCTGTCCGGCATCGGCCGGCGCGACCAGGTCGGGCGCCTGTCGTCCGCGGTGCGCAGTTTCCGCGACACCCTGAACCGGCTGCGCCAGGCCGAGCAGGTCACCAACGGCCTGCTGCGCGAGAAGAGCCGCATCGAGCAGCAGCTGCGCGAACTGAACGAGGACCTGGAGCAGAAGATCGCCGCCCGCACCGAGGAACTGACCCAGTCGAACCTGCGCGCGGAAGCGGCGAACGTGGCCAAGTCCGAGTTCCTGGCCAATATGAGCCACGAGATCCGCACCCCGATGAGCGCGATCATCGGCATGGCCTACCTGGCGCTGCGCACCGACCTCAATCCCAAGCAGCAGGACTACGTCGGCAAGATCCACCGCGCCGCGCTGTCGCTGCTCGGGATCATCAACGACATCCTCGACTTTTCCAAGATCGAGGCCGGCAAGCTCGACGTCGAGCAGGTGCCGTTCTGCCTGGACGAGGTGCTCGGCAACGTGGCCAGCGTCACCAGCCAGCGCGCCGCCGACAAGCGCCTCGAATACCTGTTCCACGTGCCGCACGCGGTGCCGCGCAAGCTCGTGGGCGACCCGCTGCGCCTGGGCCAGGTCTTGATCAACCTGGTCAATAACGCGGCCAAGTTCACGCCGGCGGGCGAGATCCAGCTCTCGTGCATTCCCCTCAAGGGGGGCGAGCCGGGCAGGGTGAAGCTGCGCTTCGCCGTGCGCGACACCGGCATCGGCATCGGCGAGGAGCAGCAGGCCAAGCTGTTCCGCGCCTTCAGCCAGGCCAACGGCTCGACCACGCGCGAGTACGGCGGCACCGGCCTGGGACTGTCGATCTCGCAGCAGCTGGTGGGCCTGATGGGCGGGCGCATCGCGGTCGACAGCGCCCCCGGTGCCGGCTCGACCTTCCACTTCGACCTCGATTTCGCCCTGTCGGGCGAACCCGAGTCGACCCTGGTGGCGCCGCCCGAACTGACCGGCGCGCGCGTGCTGGTGGTGGACGACAGTGCGCTGGCGCGCGCCATCCTGCGCGAAGCCCTGGCGGCGCTGCCGCTGCGGGTCGAGTGCGCGTCGGATGCGCGCCACGCCGAAGGCGCCATCATCGCGGCCGATGCCGCCGGCATGCCTTACCGCCTGGTGCTGCTTGATTGCACCATGCCGCGCATGGACGGTATCGAACTGGTGCGCCGCATCACCGCGAACAAGGACCTGCGCGCGCCCCCGCTCACCGTGCTGGTGACCGCCTTCGGGCGCGAAGACGTGCAGGCCAGCGCGGAAGAGGCGGGCGTCAACGGCTTCCTGTTCAAGCCCTTCGTGCAGTCGGCGCTGTCCGGCACCCTGGCCGGCCTGTTCACTGCCGCCCAGGCCGGCGGGGGCGGCGCCTTCGTCGCGCGCGCCCAGGCGCATGGCGCGCGCGTGCTGGTGGTCGAGGACAACCTGGTCAACCAGCAGATCGCGCGCGAGCTGCTCGAAGCCCAGGGCGTCGACGTGGACGTGGCCTCGACCGGCCACCAGGCGCTGGAAAAGCTGTTCGACGCCGGTCCGGGCGCCTACCGCCTGGTGCTGATGGACCTCGAGATGCCGCAGCTGGACGGCCACGCCGCCACGGTCGAGCTGCGCAAGGACCCGCGCTTCGACGAGCTGCCGGTGATCGCGATGACGGCGCATGCGCTGGCCGAGATCCGCGAGCGCTGCCTGAACGAGGGCATGCAGGATTACATCACCAAGCCGGTCGATCCGGAAAAGCTGTACGCCACCCTGGCGCGCTGGATGGGCAAGGCGATGCCGGCGCGGTTTTCGGCGCCCGCGCTGTCGGCCCAGGACCAGGCCGCCGAGCTGGCGCCGCTGCCTGGCCTGGCCGGCATCGATGCGGGCTTCGGCCTGCGCAACGTCGGCGGCAACAGCGCCCTCTACGTCGAGCTGCTGGACCGCTTCCGCACGTCCCAGCGCGACGCCGGCTGCAGCATTCGCAGCGACTTCGACGGCGGCCGCCTGCGCGAAGTGGCCAGCCGTGCGCATTCGCTGCGCGGGGTGGCCGGCAACATCGGCGCACGCGAGCTGATGTCGCTGGCGCGCGAGATCGAAGAGCAGGCCGCCAGGCCTGCGCTGCGCGGGCCTGAGCTTGCCGCGCTCGAACGCAGCGTGACGGCGATCGAGCGGGCCGTGGCCGACCTGATGGATTCGCTCGACTGCTACTTCGCCAACGCCCCTGAAGTGCCGGCCGCGGCGCCGCTCGGGAACGGCGAGCCGGACAGCAGCGATGCCGAGCACGCCCGCGCGGCCGCGGCCCAGCTGGAACGCCTGCTGGCCGAGTTCTCGGGCGAAGCCACCGATTATTTCGACACCGTGCGCGCTTCCTTGGGCCGCCTGCTCGGCCCGGGCGCGCTGGCGCGCCTCGAGGCGCACCTGTCGCGTTACGAATTCGAAGAGGCGCGCCTGGTGCTGACCCAGGGCAGCGGCGCTTCTTCCTCCATTGCGGAACAACTATGAATTCACTGAAGGACCGGGTGCCGCAGGACGCCCAGCATGACCGACCATACCGGCCGACGATCCTGATCGTCGACGATACGCCGGACAACATCATGCTGCTGTCGCGCCTGCTGAAGGACAAGTACCACACCAAGGTGGCCAACAACGGCAGCACCGCGCTGCAGGTCGCCTGCTCGACCCCGGACCTGGACCTGATTCTGCTCGACGTGATGATGCCGGGGATGGACGGCTACGAGACCTGCCGCCAGCTCAAGGCCAACCCGGCGACGAGCGACATCCCGGTGATCTTCCTGACCGCAAAGAACCAGATCGAGGACGAGGCGATGGGCCTGTCGGTGGGCGCGGTCGACTACCTCGGCAAGCCGATCAGTCCGCCGATCCTGTTCGCGCGCGTCTCGACCCATCTGACCCTGCGCGCGGCGCGCAAGCTGTTACAGGAGCATAACGAGAACCTGGAACGCATGGTCCAGCAGCGCACCACGCAGCTGCTCCTGATGCAGGAAGCCCTGATCCTGGCGATGGGGGCGATGGCCGAGACTCGCGACGGCAAGATCGATGGCCTGAGCGGCAACCACATCCGCCGCACCCAGCGCTACATGCGCGCGCTGGCGATGAAGCTGCGCAGCCACCCGCGCTTCGCCGCCAGCCTGACCGACGAGAACATCGAGCTGATGTACAAGTCGGCGCCCTTGCACGACATCGGCAAGGTCGCGATTCCCGACCGCATCCTGCAGAAGCAGGGCAAGCTCGACCCGGAGGAGTTCGAGGTGATGAAGCTGCATGCGGCCTACGGGCGCGACACCATCATGCTGGCCGAGAAGCACCTGGGCGGCAGCAACAGCTTCCTGATGTTCGCGCGCGAGATCGCCCATTCGCACCAGGAGAAATGGGACGGCAGCGGTTACCCGGAAAACCTGAGCGGCGATGCGATTCCCGTATCGGCGCGCCTGATGGCGGTGGCCGACGTCTACGATGCGCTGATCTCGCGCCGCGTGTACAAGCCGCCGTTCTCCCACGCGCAGTCGCTCGAGATCATGCGCCAGGGCCGGGGGACGCATTTCGACCCGGACGTGCTGGACGCCTTCTTTGCGCTCGAGGCGGAATTCGCCGGCATCGCGCAGGAGTTTGCGGACGAGGACGGACACGACGCGGGCTAGTGCGATCGCATCACGGCGGGTAACGCACACCTTGGCACTCGGCGGGCAAATCGACTATATTGTTTAGCTTGTTGAACGATGGAGTCAGTAATGCCCAGGAAGTCCGCTGCCGTCACGGCGGCAGCCAAGGGAGCTGCGCGCGCGAAAGCCGCGCCCGCCAAAGCAGTGAAGCCTGCCGCAAAGCCCGCCGCCAAGGCAGCAAAGCCTGCCAAACCCGCTGCCAAACCCACCGTCAAGGCAGCCGCGAAGGCGGCGGCGAAGTCGCTGGCCGCCCCGGTGGCCAAACGCGCCGCGCGCAAGACGGCAGCCCCGGCCGCGGTACGTGAGGCCGACACGGCGCGCCCGGTCCTGGTGCGCGACAGCTTCACCATGCCCGAGCAGGAATACGCCGTGCTTGCCGAGGTCAAGCAGGCCTGCCTGCGCGCCGGCATCGACGTCAAGAAGAGCGAGCTGCTGCGCATCGGCGTGGCCCTGCTGGGCCAGGTCGACATCGCGACCCTCAAGGCGGTGCTGGCGGCGCTGCCCCAGCTCAAGACTGGAAGGCCGCCAGCCAGCCAAGACTAAGCGCCTAACAAAACTCCGAGGGCAAAGCGCAGCGACGAAGACAGTGCGCTAGCACGGCGAGACGATGCAACGCAGCCATCGGGGGAATTGTTAGGCGCTTTAGTGGACGGAGGCGCTGGTGAGTTCCTTCAGTTCGCGGATCGGGATGTTCGATTTCTCGTGCATGCGCAGCAGGATCGTGGCGCCGACGTTGAGCTTGCGGTGGCGGATCTTGCTGATGATCGGCGGCTGCACCTCGAGTACGCGGCACAGCTCGGCATCATTCTTCAGCTGCATGCGCTCGATCAGGGTGTCGAGCAGTTTGTTGGGCACGAAGCTCGACGGCTCCAGGGCGCGGGCCCGGTGCATCGCGGCGAGCATTTCCTGTTTTTTCTGTCGTACGCTCATGGTGCTTCTCCGAATATAAAAACGATAATTCGGGACAGATCGACTTGTTCTGGAAATAGCCCCCTGTGTTTTGTCAGGACTTATGTGGTGGGGTCGTTGTGATATTACTACGATTGCGCTGCACGCGATTTACGAATTGAACGTAACGGACCGCAACATCGGTCTTTCTTCGCGGAATTTACGCTAATTTCAATCCGGAACGCGTCAGGAGCAGCACCTGGTCGGCCATGGCGGCCGCCGCGTGGGAGTGGGTGACCATGATGGCGCCGGCGCCGCTCGCGCGGGTTTCGCGGCGCAGCAGCTCGAGGATGCCCCCGGCGGTCTCGGGGTCGAGGTTGCCGGTCGGTTCATCCGCCAGCAGCAGGGCGGGGCGGTGCACCAGCGCGCGGGCGATCGCCACGCGCTGCAGTTCGCCGCCGGACAGCTGGCGCGGGAAGTCGTTGCCGCGCCCTGCCAGGCCGACCGCGGACAGCATCTCGTCGGCGCGCCCGTCTGGTGTGCGGTTCAGCAGCAGCGGCAGCGCCACGTTCTGGCGCAGCGTCAGGTGCGGCAGCACGTGGAAGGCCTGGAAGATGAAGCCCATGCGGGTGCGGCGCAGGCGAGTCGCCGCGGCGTCGTCGAGCGCCGACATCGGCGTGCCGTCCACGATCACCTGGCCCGCGTCGGGCGCGTCCAGGCCCGCGATGATGTTCAGCAGGGTCGACTTGCCGACCCCCGACTCGCCCATGATGGCCACGAACTCGCCGGCGCGGAAGGCATGCGACAGCTGCGACAGCACCGTGCGGCCGCCATAGGACTTGCTCAGGTTGTCGAGGACGAGCATGGTATTCCTGACTGTAGGTTCAGCGGGTCAGCGTACGGCGCAGCGCGAAGCTGAGGGCATCCACGCTGGCCACCAGCAGCAGCATCGCGATCACGACCGTGGCCGCGCTCTGCATCTGGAACAGCGACAGGTGGTATTTCAGCATCTGGCCCAGCCCGCCGGCGCCGACCACGCCCAGCACGGCGGCCGCGCGGATGTTGTTCTCCCAGCGGTACAGGGTATAGGACAGCATCTGCGGCAGGGCCTGCGGCAGGGTAGCGTACAGGAAGGCGCTCAGGGGCGCGGCGCCGTTGGCGCGCAGGCTCGCTTCCGGCAGCGGCTCGACGTTCTCCAGGGCGTCGGCGAACAGGCGCCCCAGTACGCCGCTGGTGTGCGCGGCCAGCGCCAGGGTGCCGGCGAAGGGGCCGAGGCCGGCCGCGACCAGCAGCAGCGCAGCCCACACCAGTTCCGGGATCGAACGCAGGATGTTCAGCAGCGCCCGGGTCAGGCCGCGCAGCACCCGGCCGAGGCGGCCCGCCGCGGGCAGGGCAAGCAGCATGCCGCCAATCACCGCCAGCAAGGTGCCGACCAGCGACATGGCCAGCGTCTCCCACAGTGCGCCGGCGGTCTTGGCGAGGAAGGCGCGGCCGGTCTCGGGCGGCGTGAAGCCGGCCAGGAATTCCGCGCCGGACGCCAGCGCCTCGGGCGTGAAGAAAGCCGACCATTGCAGCGGCAGCGAGGCAAAGCTCGCCGCCACCAGGGCGGCCAGCGCCAGCAGCAGCATCGGGGTGCCCCAGCTGCGCGGCGGCGGTGGCGGCAGCTGCGGCGTCATCCCAGCCTCCGGCGCAGCAGCTTGGAGACCAGGTCGGCCAGCGCCACCAGCAGCACGAACATGATCAGCATGGTGGACACTTCGCCGCCCGCCATCATCTTGGTCGACTCTTCCATGCGCTGGCCCAGGCCGCCGGCGCCGACGAAGCCCATCACCGCCGAGCCGCGAATCGCGCATTCCCAGCGGTAGACGGTATAGGACACCAGTTCGGCGCTCGATTCCGGCAGGGCGCCGTACAGCAGGGCCGGGAGGCGTCCGCTGCCGTTGGCCAGCAGGATGTCGGTCGCATGGGCGCTGGATGATTCCAGGATCTCGGCATAGACCTTGGCCAGCATACCCGAATAGGTCAGGGCGATGGCCAGCACCCCGGCGGTCGGCCCGAGGCCGACGATGCGCACGAACAGCAGCGCCCACACCAGTTCGGGAACGCTGCGCAGCAGCACCAGCACCCAGCGCAGCAGTTGGCGCACCAGGGAAGCCAGTGGATGCATGCGCCCGGTGCCGAGGCGCGAAATCGACAGGCGTTCGCTGATGAGCATGGTGGCCGGGATCGCACCCAGCAAGGCCAGCGAGAGACCGGCGGTGGCGATCGCCACGGTCTGCCAGGTCTCGCGCAGCACCATGGCCAGGAACTCGCCCTCGAGCGAGGGACGCAGGAAGTCGGACAGGAAGTGCCAGGCCGCCGCCAGGCTTTGCGGGTCGAACAGCAGCCAGGGCTTGAACTCGCTCGCCGCCAGCATCGGCCACAGGAGCAGCAGGCAGACGAGCGTGGCGGTGACGCGGCCGCGCCAGGCCGGGTCCGGATGGGCGGCCTTCATCAGAAGCAGGCGCCGACGGCGATCCGCTCGGGCGACTCGTGCGGGGGCTGCGGGTGCGCCTCGACCGCCTCGTTCTCGTACAGGGCGGCGATCATGGCGTCACTCACCGTGCTGGTGGCGGCGTCGAACACGATGCGCCCGGCGCGCAGGCCGACCAGGCGCGGGAAGTGGGCGCGCGCCATCTCGACCTGGTGCAGGCTGCAGACCAGCGCGGCCTTGCGCGCCGAGGCTTCCTGCTGCAGCGTGGCCAGGGTGTGGCGAGCCAGCGCCGGGTCGAGCGCGGAGATCGGCTCGTCGACCAGGAAGGCTTCGGCGCTGGAGAGCAGCAGGCGCGCCAGGCCGCAGCGCTGGCGCTCGCCGCCCGACAGGCGGTCGACGCGCGCATACAGCTTGTCGCCCAGGCCGAAGCGCGCCAGGGCCGCGTGGGCGGCGTCCGGGTCGCTCGGGCGCACTAGCGAGGCGAAGGCCTGCCACAGGCTCATGTGGGGCAGGCGCGCGGCCAGCACCGCGGTGACCACGCGCTGGCGCGGCGGCAGCGGCGGGGTCTGCGGCGCCAGGAACAGGCGCGCGCGCAGGCGGTGGCGTGTCGATTGCGGCAAGGCCCAGGGGTCTTGTCCGAAGACGGAGAAAGCGCCCTGCGCCGGGCGGTGGGCGCAGGCGAGGGTGGCGAGCAGGGTGGTCTTGCCGGCGCCGGAAGGGCCGATCAGGGCCAGCTGCTCGCCGGGCGCGACGTCCAGGTCGAGTTCATGGAGGGCGGCCGGCGCCTGCGCCGTTGCCGCCAGGTGGCGTACCGTGAGTTTCTCGAGCCGGAAAGTCATCGCGCAGCAGCCAGCTCCGGATTACTTCAGCAGGCCGGCGTTGCGCGCCGCGGCCTCGATCGCGCCGTAGTTCGCGGTCCTGGTCGGGACGAACCTGGTGGCGCGCTGCAGGTCCAGGATCTGCTTGCCTTCCGGGGTCGAGGCATCCAGCGCCAGGAAGGCGTCGGTGATCTTCTTCTGCAGGGCCGGGCTCATGTCGCTGCGCACGGTCCAGTTGTAGTCGTAGTAGCCCGGGGTGGTGTAGAACACGCGCACCACCTTGGGGTCGACCTTCTTCGTTTCCACCAGCTTGTCCCAGACCGAGATGTTCAGGGCGCCGGCGTCGACCTTGCCGCCCGCGACCGCGGCCACGGTGGCGTCATGCGCGCCCGAGAAGGCGACGCGCTTGAGGTCGGTGTCCGGGTTGATCTTCGCGCCCAGCAGGAAGGAGCGCGGCATCAGGTGGCCCGAGGTCGACGATTCCGAACCAAAGGACAGGGTCTTGCCTTTCAGGTCTTCCAGCTTGTTGATGTCCGGCTTGGTGGTGATGAAGACCGAGCGGAACTTCTCGTCCTCGGCGCGCTGCACCAGCGGCACGACCTGGCCCTTGCTGCGCACGTTGGCCTGCACGAAGGTGAAGCCGCCGAACCAGACCATGTCGATCTTGCGGTTGATCAGGCCTTCGACCGAGGCCGCGTAGTCGGTCACCGGGGTGAACTCGACCTTGAGGCCGGTGGCCTTGGACAGGTACTTGCCCAGCGGCTCGAACTTGCGCTGCAGCTCGGTCGGCGCTTCGTCGGGGATGGCCGAGACGCGCAGCACGCCTGGCGTGTTCTGGGCATAGGCGCTGCCGGCGGCAGCGAAGCTCAGGCTCACCGTAGCGGCGGCGAACATGGTTTTCAGGACACGCGAAGTCGAGAACGAAGTCATGGTTGGCATTCTTATTAAGTAGTGGAAAGTGGTGAACCGGGGACGTCACGGCAGCACGGCTGCGGGAAGCGGCGAAAATCCGGAATCCGCTATTATGGCAAAAACAGCAACTCAACCCTATGCCATGGCGCATCCGGCGGTATGGCGGCACGAATGATAACGCTTATGCACATCTCCTGCACGCAAGACCGCCCGCGCGCCGCCAATGCCCATGTGGCGGACGAGCTGCACGCCGGCCTCCAGGCCCCTAGCGCCTGGATCTCGCCCAAGTTCCTGTACGACGCGCTCGGCTCGAAGCTGTTCGAGGCCATCTGCGAACTGCCCGAGTACTACCCGACCCGCACCGAGGCCGCCATCTTCGCCCGCCACGGGGCCGAGATCGCGCGCGTGGCCGGCCTTGGGGCGACGCTGGTCGACCTGGGCGCCGGCAACTGCGCCAAGGCGGCCGCGCTGTTCCCGCTCTTGAACCCCGCCCAGTACGTGGCGGTCGACATCTCGACCAGTTTCCTGTGCGAGGCCCTCGAGCGCCTGCGCCAGCGCTTCCCGCACATCGACATGGAAGCGCTGGGCATGGACTTTTCCAGCCGCTTCGAGCTGCCCCCGCAGGTACGCGCCGCGCGCCGCCTGTTCTTCTACCCCGGCTCCTCGATCGGCAACTTCACCCCGGACGAGGCCCTGGCTTTCCTGCGCCGCCTGCGCGCCCAGTGCGGCGACGATGGCGGCGTGCTGATCGGCATCGACCTGGCCAAGGACAAGGCCACGCTCGACGCCGCCTATGACGACGCCCTCGGGGTCACCGCGGCCTTCAACCTGAACGTGCTGCGCCACGTGAACCACCTGGTCGGGGCCGACTTCGACATCCGCGCCTGGCGCCACCACGGCGTCTACCGGGCCGAGCGCGGCCGCGTCGAGATGCACCTGGAGGCGGTGCGCCGGCAAGAGGTGCACTGGAACTGCGGCGGCAAGGCCTGCTCGCGCGTGTTCGAGCCGGGCGAGCGCATCCACACCGAGAACAGCTACAAGTACCAGCAGGCCGATGCGATCGCCTTGCTGGAACGGTCCGGGTTCGAGGCTACCCGCGTGTGGACCGACCCGCAGCGCTGGTTCGCGGTGATCCACGCACAGGCGATCCACTGATGGGCATCGGGCAGCGCGAAGACCTCCTGCACGCCTTCGACCGGGTGCGCCGGCGCTCGCTCGAGATCGCCGCGCCCTTATCTAGCGAGGATTGCTGCGCGCAGTCGATGCCGGACGCCAGCCCCGTCAAGTGGCACCTGGCGCATACCACCTGGTTCTTCGAGACCTTCATCCTAGAAGCGTACGAGCCCGGCTTCGCGCCTTTCCACCCAGCCTTCCGGGTGCTGTTCAACTCCTATTACAACGGCATCGGCGCCAAGCATCCGCGCCCCCAGCGCGGCCTGCTCACGCGCCCCGCGCTGGACGAGGTGCGCGCCTACCGCCAGGACGTCGACGGCCGCATCGCCAGGTTGCTGGCGGCGGGCGCCGGGCTTGAAGTCGCCAGGCTGCTCGAACTCGGGCTGCAGCACGAGCAGCAGCACCAGGAACTGATGCTCACCGACCTCAAGCACCTGCTGGCCCAGAACCCGCTGTATCCCGCCTATTCGCCGCAGGAGATGGAGGCCGGCATGGCGCCGGAACCGACCGCCTGGATCGAGTACGACGGCGGCCTGGCCGAAATCGGCTATGGCGGCAGCGGCTTCTGCTTCGACAACGAGCTGCCGCGCCACCGCACCTACGTCGCGCCCTTCGAGCTGGCTTCGCGCCTGGTCACCAATGGCGAGTACCTGGAATTCATCCGGGCCGGCGGCTACCGCGATCCCTCCCTGTGGCTGGCCGAAGGCTGGGACCGGGTATGCAGCGGTGAGATGACGCACCCGCTGTACTGGATCGACGGCCAAGATGGTGCGTGGAGCGAATTCACCCTGCATGGGGTGCAGGCGCTCGACCCGGCGCGCCCGGTCACCCATATCTCGCTGTACGAGGCCGACGCCTATGCGCGCTGGCGCGGCGCGCGCCTGCCGACCGAGGCCGAGTGGGAATTCGCGGCGCGCCAGGCCTCGCTCGCCGGCGGCGCCCTGCACCCGGAAGCGGCGGAAGGCGACGGCCTGCTGCAGATGTTCGGGGCCTGCTGGCAGTGGACCAGCAGCAGCTACGCGCCTTACCCCGGCTATGCGCCGGCCGCCGGCGCCATCGGCGAATACAACGGCAAGTTCATGGTCAACCAGTACGTGCTGCGCGGCTCCTCCTGCGCCACGCCCGATGGCCATGCGCGCGCCAGCTACCGCAACTTCTTCCCGGCCGGGGCGCGCTGGCAGTTCACCGGGATCAGGCTGGCCCGATGACGCGGCGCAGGAGCTGGCGCGAGCGCCTGCTGGACCAGCGCGCCAATGCCTGGATCCTGGCGCACCCGCTCAACTTTAGCCTGCAGGTGATCCGGGGCTTTCGCGCCAACCAGGGCCTGCTGCTGGCCGGCGCCGTCGCCTATTACGCGCTGCTGTCGATCGTGCCCTTCCTGATGCTGGCGGTGGTGGCGCTGTCGCACTTCATCGAACAGGCCGAGCTGCTCGAGACCCTGCAGCGCTACCTGGGCATGCTGGTGCCGGGGCAGTCGCAGCCGATCGTGGACGAGGTGGCGCATTTCCTCGAGAACCGCGAGCTGATCACCTGGGTGCTGGGCGGCACCATGCTGTTCTTCAGTTCGCTCGCCTTCACGGTGCTGGAAAACGCGATGAGCGTGATCTTCATCCACCGGGTGTCGGTCCGGCGCCGCCACTTCCTGGTATCGGCCGTGCTCCCGTACTGCTACATCCTGGCGCTGGGCGTCGGCGTCATGATCGTGACCCTGGTGGCCGGCGCGCTCGAAGTGCTGGGGAAAGAGAGCATCTGGTTGTTCGGCGTGCAGTGGTCGCTGGGCGGCGTCTCGGGCGCCTTGCTCTACCTGCTCGGGCTGTTCGGCGAAATCCTGGTGCTGACCTCGATCTACCTGGTGATGCCGGTCGGCCGCCTGTCGCTGTGGCATGCGCTGATCGGCGGCGTCAGCGCGGCGCTGCTGTGGGAGATCGCGCGGCGTGTGCTGGTCTGGTATTTCTCGACCCTGTCGCAGGTGAACCTCGTGTACGGCTCGATGACGACGGCGATCGTGGTCATGTTCAGCCTCGAGATCGCGGCCACGCTGCTGCTGCTCGGCGCCCAGGTGATCGCCGAGTACGAACGCGTCGGGCACGGACTGGTCGACCGGCCGCCGGAGCCGATGCATACCGAGCCGCCTGCCTGAGGCGCCTACGCTGCGCGGGTTGCTCTTGCGCCCGGTCAATTTCTTTATCGAAGGCAATGGCACAGTATGGGCTTGCGCGATCCGCTTGGCTTGGCTCAAGCGCGCGCGAGTTCCATTGAATCGGGAGATGCCATGAGCCAAACAGTCGCTATCGTCCTTCCGCTACCGGTCCTGCTTGCGCTGGTGGTGCTGCTGTTCGTGTTGCTGGTGCTGAGCGCAGTCGTGCTGTCCCTGAATGCTTCGGCGCCGCTCCAGTTCCCGTCGCCGCCAGGCGAGAAGGGCGGCCTCCCTGGTGTCGACGATGCCGACGGGCTCCCGGCCGCGCAGTCCTGACCCCATCCCGCGGCTGTCGGCCGCAGCCGGGCTTCGGCTACACTGCCGGGCATGGCTCACTTCTACCTTTGCTGGGAACTCGGCGGCGGCCTCGGCCACGCCGGCCGCCTCAAGTCGATCGCGCTGCCGCTGCGCGCGCGCGGCCACCGGGTCAGCTTCGTGCTGCGCGACCTGGTGCTCACGCGGCGCCTGCTGGTCGACCCCCGGCTCGACGGCATCGCGCGCCTGCAGGCGCCGGTCTGGCTGCACCGCACCGCCGGTCTGCCTCCGGAGGAAGCCAGCCTGGCCGAGATCCTGCTGGCCTGCGGCTACCTCGATGCGGACGCGCTGGCCGGCCTGTGCGAGGGCTGGCGCGGACTGTTCCGGCAAGGCCGCCCCGACCTGGTGATCGCGGACTACGCCCCCACCGCCATCCTGGCGGCGCGCAGCCTGGGCTTGCCCAGCGCGGCGCTCGGACCGGGCTTCACGATGCCGCCCGCCGGCCAGCCGCTGCCGCCGCTACGCAGCTGGGAGCCGCCGCAGCCGGCGCGGCTGCGGGCGGGCGAGGCGCGCCTGCTGGACAGCGCCAACCGGGTGCTGGCAGCGCTCGGCGCGGCGCCGTTGGCGCGCGGCGCCGAGCTGCTGCTGGGGGACCATCCGCTGCTGTGCACCTGGCCCGAACTCGACCACTTCGGGCGCGGCGGTAGCGGCCCCTGGCTGGGACCGAACCTGCCGCAGCCGGCCGGATGCGCACCCGCGTGGCCGGCCGGCGAGGGCAGGGCAGTGTTCGCCTACCTGCGCCGCGGGGTGCCGGAAACTGCCGAGGTGCTGGGGGCGTTGCTGCGGCAGGGCTGCCGGGTGCTGTGCTATATGCCCGAGCTGGCTGGCGGCGCGCCGGCGCCGCTCGCGCATCCGCATCTAGCCTGGGCGCCGGGACCGGTGTCCTTGCCGGAGGCGCTGGCCGGCTGCGAGCTGGTGGTCAGCCACGCGGGCGAAGCCTTGAGCGCGCAGGCCCTGCTGGCCGGGCGGCCGCTCCTGATGCTGCCGCATACGACGGAAGGCTTCCTGATGGCGCGCCGCGTCGCGCAGCTGGGGGCGGGGATCAATGCGATGGAGCAGGCGCGTGCGCGCGACTGGGAGGCCTTGGTGTCAAGCCTGTTGGGGCAACCGGACTACCGCGACGCCGCCGCGGCCTTCGCGCGGCGCCATGCGGGCTTCGATCCGCAGCGCCAGGCCGAGGCGCTGGCGGATCGGTTCGAGGCGCTGGCGGCCGCCAGGGGTAGCGTTTAAGCGACGCTGACGCGCGCAGCGCCTTCGCCCATGCGGCCGATCACGGCGGCATGCTCGAAACCTTCACGGGCGAACAGCGCCAGCACCTCGTCCACGCTGGACGGGTCGCAGGACACCAGGAGGCCGCCCGAGGTCTGCGGGTCGGTCAGCAGCGCGCGCTGGGCCGGCGTGACGGCGGCGCCCAGGTCGACGTCCTTGCCGTAGGCATCCCAGTTGCGGCCTGAAGCGCCGGTGAAGAAGCCGTCCTGGGCCAGCTGCAGCACGCCCGGCAGCAGCGGCACCTTGTCCATCTCCAGCGTGGCCGACAGCCCGGCGCCGCGCGCCAGTTCCAACAGGTGGCCCAGCAGGCCGAAGCCGGTGACGTCGGTCAGGGCATGCACGCCGGGCATCTCGGCCAGCAGGCGGCCGGGCTTGTTCAGCTTGGTGGTATTGGCGATCATGGCCGCGTAGCCTTCTTCGCCCAGCGCATCCTTCTTCAGCGCGGCCGACAGCACGCCCACGCCGAGCGGCTTGCCGAGGACGAGCACGTCGCCGGCTCTGGCGTCGGCATTGCGCTTGATCTTGGACGGATGCACCAGGCCCATCACCACCAGACCGTAGATCGGCTCGACCGAGTCGATGGTATGGCCGCCGGCGATCGGGATGCCGGCGTCGGCGCAGACCGACTCGCCGCCGCGGATGATCTGGCCGATGGTCTCGAGCGGCAGCTTGTTGACCGGCATGCCGACCAGGGCCAGGGCCATGATCGGGGTGCCGCCCATCGCATACACGTCCGAGATCGCATTGGTCGCGGCGATGCGGCCGAAGTCGAAGGGATCGTCGACGATCGGCATGAAGAAGTCGGTGGTGGCGATCAGGGCCTGCTCGTCGTTGAGCTTGTAGACGGCGGCGTCGTCGGCCGTCTCGATGCCGACCATCAGCTCCTTCGGCACCGGGAAGCCGGCGGATTTGCTCAGGATTTCGGACAGCACGCCCGGCGCGATCTTGCAGCCGCAGCCGCCGCCGTGCGAGAACGAAGTCAGTTTGATTGGTTGGTCAGTCGTCGTGCTCATCCTAGTCTTTCGTGTTGGTGGTCGCGCCGGGCGCGTGAAGGAGCAGATTATCCACCAAGTCGCGCAGCGCCGCTTGCTCGGCGCCAGGCAGGAACAAGGCGGCGCGGGCCGCGCACTGGCGCCGCAACAGGGCGTCGAATTCGCTGTCGCCGATGACCCGGTCGACCAGCCGGGCCAGTGCGGCCGCATCGCCCGGCGCGAAATAGCCGGCATAGTCCTCGCCCAGCATGCCGCGGTTGCCGTTGATGTCGGACGCCAGCACCGGCACGCCGCTGGTCACGGCTTCGATGATCACGTTGGCGCCGCCTTCCATGCGCGAGGTAATGGCCATCGCGTGGCAGCGTTTCAGGCGCTGGCGCGCGCTCCCGTGGGACAGGGCGCCGAGCCAGCGGTAGCGCGGGTTGGCTGCCTGCGCCTCCAGGGCGGCCTGGCCCAGCATGGGATCGAGCGCGCCACCGATGTGCAGCAGGCGCGCGGCGGGGTGGGTCACCATGCCGGCGGCGCGGATGAAGGTCAATGGATCCTTTTCCTCGCGCAAGTGGCCGACCATGCAGATGTCGGCGAAGCGCGCCTGCCCGCGGCGCGGGTACGGGCGCAGGCTCGGCGCCGACTGGTAGATGACCTGCGCCCTGGCGCGCAGCGCCTCCGGCAGCAGGGCCAGGCCGGCCGGCTGCAGCAGAACCAGGGCGTGGGCGCGCTCGAGCGAGGCGCGGGCCGCGGCGTCCAGGGCGATGTCGCGGTACAGGTCGGTCCCTGTCAGCACCAGGATCGCGGGACGGCCGGGGTAGGAGTCGGCAAACGCGGCCAGGGAGGCGGCGGAACGGCGCGCATGCAGGGCGATCATCAGGTCGGGCGCCGGGTCGGACCCCGGCCAGGCGCCGGCGATGTCGACGCGGTGGACGGCGCGCAGGAAGCGCGCCCAACGGCTGGCGGTTTGCCAGTTGCCGTTGTTCTCGCGCGCACTGGCGGGACTGACGATGAGGATGTGCTTGCGCACGGCCACTTTCCTGGAGTTGGGGAGGGCGATTATACGATGCCGCCGGGACAGGCATCCGGCCGCGCATCCGGATCTTGAACACCGAAAAAGCTGTCGTATTTGCGCATCGACAAGCCCGGCCGCGCGCCGCCTGTGGCATGATCGCCCGCTCATCGGTTTCAGTGCTACTTCATCATGCTATTTCGCCAACTCCTGCTTGCCTTCGCCGCAGCCATCGCCCTCGTTGCCTGCGGCGGGGGCGCCGAAGATCCCGTACAGTCCGCCGGTATGGCGGCCACGCGCGCCAGCCTCGTCTCGGGCCAGCACACTTTCCCTGGCATGCGCTGGGAGTACACGGTCGTGCGCACCGCCACGGGCTGGAACGTGGTCGACCTGGTCCGCGGCGGAACGGTCACCGCGGTTCCCGCCAATGCGCGCCTGCGCTTTGCCGACAGTTCGCTGGCGCTCGACGTGGAAGGCATCGCCGGCCAGGTCTACCGCCTCTACCAGGCAGCGTTCGCGCGCATCCCGGACCAGGCCGGCGTGGGTTTCTGGATCGACGCCCTCGAGCGCGGTAGCTCGCTCGACGCGATCGCCGGGGGCTTCGTGGCCTCCGCCGAGTACCGCGGCATCTATGGCAGCAATCCGTCCAACGCCCAGATCGTCGAGCGCTATTACCAGAACGTGCTTGGCCGCCCTGGCGAGGCGGCCGGCATCGCCTTCTGGCGCGGTGTGCTCGACCGTGGCGCGGCCACGCCGGCCTCGGTTCTGAAAGGCTTCAGCGAAAGCGCGGAGAACCAGGCGATGGTGCTGGTGGCGATCCAGAACGGCATCGCCTACCAGGAGCCAGGCGTGGCCTATGTGCCGGTGGCGCGTCCCGGCGTCGACCGCAACGTCCCCCCCGGCAAGGTCGTGACCCTGGACGGCGGCGCGAGCAGCGTGGCGCCCGGCCGCAGCATCGCCTATGCATGGACCCTGCTGTCGAAGCCGGCCGGCAGCGCCGCCGTGCTGGCCATGTCCACCAGCGCCACCCCGGCCTTCCTGGCCGACGTCGAGGGCAGCTATGAACTCGGCCTGACAGTCAGCGACGGCAGCGCAGCCAGTGCGATGGCGCGGGTGACCGTGAATGCCGCCTTGTGGCGCCCGGCCGAGGGACGGATGCCGGCCGGCGGCAATGCCGTGTACCTGGAAAGCGAGGCGGGCGACTACATCGGCGCCGGCAAGGCCTACCTGTACACCGGCACCGACACCCTGTTCTCGGTCACCCCGATCGGCGCCGGCCTGCGCATCAACCTCACCGGCGACGAGAACTGGTCCGGCGAATTCGTGCCGCCCAACAGCCTGACCCGGCTCCAGCCGGGCTACCACGGCAACCTGACCCGCTACCCCTTCCACAATCCGGTCAATGGCGGCCTGGCGTGGACCGGCGAAGGGCGCGGCTGCAATACCCTGGCCGGCTGGTTCATCGTCGACAGCGTCACCTATGAAGGCAGCGTACTGAGCGCGATCGACCTGCGCTTCGAGCAGCGCTGCGAGGGCGGACAGACCGCCCTGCATGGCCGCATTCGCTGGAGCGCGAACGGCAGCACGGCCGCTCCCAAGCCGGCGCCCGTGCCGGCCGGCCTGTGGACCCCGAGCGCGTCGGCGCTGCCGGCCAGCGGCAACTACGTCTACCTGCAGAGCACCCTGGGCGACTACATCGGCGGCGGACGCACCTATACCTACACCGGCAGCAATGCCCTGCTGAACATCAGCAGCAATAGTGCCCACCTGAAGGTGGGGGTGACCGGCGACGAACAATGGAGCGGCGACTTCGCCGGCATGGCCGGCATGACCCAGCTCGAGCCGGGTTACTACGGCGACCTGCAGCGTTACCCCTTCCACAACCCGGTGCGCGGCGGCCTGTCCTGGAGCGGCGAGGGGCGCGGCTGCAACCGGCTGCTGGGCTGGTTCGTGGTCGACAGCGTGAGCTACGTCGGCGGCAGCATGACGGCGCTCGAGATGCGCTTCGAGCAGCGCTGCGAGGGCGGCAGCAGCGCCTTGCGCGGCAAGATCAAGTGGCGCGCGGACGACATCGCGGCGCCGCCGGGCCCGGTCAATCCGCCGCCGACCGGGCTGTGGACGCCCGCGGCGGGCGCGACGCCGGCGAGCGGCAACTTCGTTTACCTGAGCAGCATGCCGGGCGACTACATCGGCGGCGGCCTGACCCGCAGCTTTACCGATGCGAACGCGGTGCTGAAGGTGACGGCGACCGGCGCGCGCCTGCAGGTCAGCGTGAACGGCGACAGCTGGTGGTCGGGCGACTTCGCGGGCATGAACACCCTGAGCCAGCTGCAGCCGGGCTATTACGGCAACCTGCAGCGCTACCCTTTCCACAACCCGATCCGTGGGGGACTGTCCTGGAGCGGCGACGGCCGCGGCTGCAATACCCTGAGCGGCTGGTTCGTGGTGGACAAGGTGAGCTACGTGCAGGACCAACTGTCCGAGATCGACCTGCGCTTCCAGCAGAACTGCGAAGGCGGCAGCGCCGCGCTGCGTGGAAGGATTCGCTGGAGCGCGGCGGCGCGCTGACACGGGAAGCGGCGCCGGATGGCGCCGGGACGAAAAAAATGGCTGCCCGAGGGCAGCCATTCTTCATGGGGCATTCAGCGATCAGTAGTCGCCGAAAGTGCGGCGGGTGCCGTCAGCCGAACGCGGGTGCGCCGACTTGTTGTAGCCACCTTCACGACGGGCACTTTCCGGGCGGGTGCCACGGTAGCCGCCTTCGCGCGGGGCGCCGCTCGGTGCACCTTCGCGCGGGGCTGCGTCACGGCGGTAGCCGCCTTCACGCTGCGGACGGTCGCCATAGCCGCCGGTACGCGGTGCGCCGTAGCCTTCACGCGGACCGCGGTCGGCGTAACGGCTTTCGGCAGGGCGGCTATCCGCCGGACGGGCGTAGCCGCCTTCACGCGGGGCACGGTCACCGTAGCCGCCTTCGCGCGGCGCGCCATAGCCCGGCTTGGAGAAGCTGCGCTGGCCCGGCTTGTGGGCATTGCGGCCGTCGCCCGGCTTCCAGCCCGGACGGCTGGCCGAACGGGTCGGGGCGGCGCGCTTCGGCTCGAAGCCTTCCACCACGTCGACCGGGATGGTCTGCTTGGTGAAGCGCTCGATGCGGCGCACGTTCATGTTCTCGGCGTGGTTGACCAGCGAGATCGCGAGACCATTGCGGCCGGCACGGCCGGTACGGCCGATACGGTGCACGTAGTCCTCGGGAAACTTCGGCAGGTCGTAGTTCACCACGTGGGTGATGGTGGGCACGTCGATGCCACGGGCGGCGACGTCGGTCGCCACCAGCACGCGCACCTGGCCGCGGCGCATGCTGTCCAGGGTGCGGTTGCGCGCGCCCTGGTGCATGTCGCCGTGCAGGGCGGCGGCCGCGAAGCCGGCGATGTTCAGGCGGTCGGCGATCATGTCGGCGTCGCGCTTGGTCGCGGTGAACACCACGGCCTGGTCCATCGACTCGTCGCGCAGCAGGTGGTCGAGCAGGCGGTTCTTGTGCGACAGGTCGTCGACAAAGTGCACCTTCTGCACAATGTTCTCGTGGCGGTTGGCCGCGCTCATGATCTGGATCGTCTGCGGATCCTTGGTGATGCGGCGCGCCATATTGCCCACCACGCCGTCCAGCGTAGCCGAGAACAGCATGGTCTGGCGGGTAGCCGGGGTCGCAGCGACGATCTTCTCGATGTCCTCGATGAAGCCCATGTCGAGCATGCGGTCGGCTTCGTCCAGCACCAGGATCTCGAGCTGCGAGAAGTCGATCTTGCCCGATTCCATGTGGTCGATCAGGCGGCCCGGAGTTGCCACCAGGATTTCCGGATTCTTCGACAGCAGTTGCATCTGCTTCGGATACGGCATGCCGCCCAGGATCGACACGGCGCGGATGCGGCGCATGTCGGCAGTATATTGTTCGGTCGCGGTGGTCACCTGCAGTGCCAGTTCGCGGGTCGGGGTCAGGACCAGCATCTTCGGCTGGGCCGGGGTAAAGCGGACGCGTTCGCCACGGGCGCGCGCCGACTGCGCGTTCTGCGCCGGGGTACGGGCCGGAGCCGACGGCTCCATGTTGGCCAGCTTGTGCAGGGCCGGCAGCATGAATGCCGCGGTCTTGCCCGAGCCGGTCTGCGAGGAGACCAGCAGGTCGCGGCCAGCGATGCCGGCAGGAATAGCCTGTTCCTGGACCGGGGTCGGCTTGGTGTAGCCGGCGGCGGCAACTGCCTTGACGAGCGACGCGTGTAAACCTAGTGCTTCAAAACTCATGTGTACTTTTACTTTCGGAATTCAATCATGATCGCGCGTGTCGTGTCGAAACGACGAGCGCAGAATAGCAACGCGAACCAACACTACGAAATGACTCAGAAATGAAAGAAATTTCGGCACAAAAGCTTTGCGCCGGGACGGTGTCTGGATGCTGACACGCAGGGCGGGAGGGCTTTTAAGAAGGGCGATCGTTTGTCGCCAAGGCTTGCGATGCTGCTTGTTGTACTGCTGTGGTGAACTGCTGGATCCTGTCTGTTCGGACCTGCTATTGCAGCGCACAAACGACATCATACATCAGATTAAAAAAGTCTGCACGCGGCCGTCCACCTGGACGGCCGTTGCTGGGAGGGGCTTAAGGCCGGCCTAAGCGCCGGCCTTGATGTGGATCAGCGCTGCTTGCGCTTGGACGAGGTGTTGCGTGCGATGCGCTTGCCGGACGAGGCAGTCGCCTTGACTTTGTAACGCGAGGTGGTGGCCTTCACGCGTGGGCTGCGCTCGGCTTCGAAGGCCACCACTGCGTTCTCGATGATGTTCTCGGCGATGTCGCCGGCTTGCGAGGCCGAGGCCTTCGGCACCAGGATGGTCGAGCCGGCCTTGATGGTCGACTTGGCCGGGATGTTGTTGGCCTGGCGGATGACTTCCGGGGTGGTGCCGAACTTCGATGCCAGCGCGCTGATGCTGGTACGGGCGTTGGTGATCTTGTGGGTGGTCCAGGTCGACAGCTCGCGGCCCCAACCGGCCAGGTTCAGGTGGAACTTCTCGGCGTTTTCCTTCGGCAACAGGATCTTGGTTTTTTCGCCGCCGGTGATGACCGGTTTCTTGAACTGCGGATTCAGCGCGCGGAACTCGTCGAGCGACATCTCGGCCAGCTGGGCCGCGACGGCGACGTCGATGTCGCTGGTCTTGTCGATCGCGGTGAAGTAGGGCTGGTTATCGATGACCGGCAGCGCCACATTGTATTGCGACGGGTTGGCGACAATGTTCTTGACCGCCTGCAGCTTGGGCACGTAATTACGGGTTTCCGCCGGCATCAGCTCGGCCAGGCTCTCGAAGTCGGTGCCCTTGCCGAGCGCCTGGTTCTTCTTGATGACGCGCTGGATGTTGCCTTCGCCCCAGTTATAGGCCGCCAGGGCCAGCTGCCAGTCGCCGAACATGGTGTACAGGCGCTGCAGGTAGCTCAGGGCCGCATCGGTCGAGGCCAGCACGCCGCGGCGCTCGTCCTTGAACATGTTCTGCTTCAGGTTGAAGTCCTTGCCGGTGCCCGGCACGAACTGCCACAGGCCGGCCGCGTCGGCGGTGGACAGGGCTTGCGGGTTGAAGGCGGATTCGATCACCGGCAGCAGGGCCAGTTCGGTCGGCATGCCGCGCTTTTCCAGTTCCTGGACGATGTGGTAGAGGTAGGGCGAGGCGCGGCCGGAGATGCGCTTGAGGCTGTCGGGACGGGCGCTGTAGGCCTGGGTGTGGCGTGCCACCAGGCTGTTGTCAACGTCGGGGATGGCGTAGCCGCTGCGGATGCGGCCCCAGACATCGGTTTCCTTGTAGTCGTCGACCTTCAGCAGGCCGGGCGCCAGGGGCGCGGCAGGGCGGGCGTTGAGCGCGTTCGCAGCCGGATTCGATACGGCGGCTACGGGGGCGTTGTCCATCGCGCGAGTCAGCGGGGAGGTGGCCAGCAGTGCCAGCGCGGCAGTCGCTACGGTCTTGCGGATCATGTCGTGCATCGCTTTCCAATGTTGCGTCCGAGAACGGACGTACTGGTCAAGGGGGCAGTGTACGTAGTCATGCTCGCGTCAGTCAAGGCATGCGGGCTCATCGTTACAAATTAATTTCCGGAGTTCATTTATGTAAATTGACATCATGAAAACGGAAATTGCAGTGAGATGCACGCCAGATCGCGGCAGGAAGCTGCCGATCCTGGCCGGTCGGAGGGGCCAGGCTTTCCTCATCTGTTCTGCCTCTAGCCTAGCCGCCGGAAGGTGTCAATCTATGAGGGGACGCAAAGAGTGCGTACAATCCGGCTTCTGCTACCGCCTTATAATTTGTCATCCATGCGTACCGCAAACCCGAATGCCGACGACGACGCGATCGTCGCCGCCACCCGCCGCTGGCTGGAACGGGCCGTCATCGGCCTGAACCTGTGCCCCTTCGCCAAGTCCGTCTACACGAAGGAGCAGGTGCGCTATGTGGTGTCCAGCGCGACCACGCCGGAGGCCTTGCTCGAGCAGCTCATGGACGAGCTGCAGCACCTGTCCGACACCCCGGCCGAGGAGGTCGACACGACCCTCTTGATCCATCCCTTCGTGCTGACCGACTTCGAGGACTACAACGAATTCCTGGACGTGGCCGATGCCGCGGTCGAGGACATGCAGCTCGACGGCGAGCTGCAGGTGGCAAGCTTCCACCCGGACTACCAGTTTGCGGACACCGACCCGAACGACATCGCGAACTACACGAACCGGGCGCCGTACCCGATCCTGCACCTGCTGCGCGAGGACAGCATCGACCGTGCGGTCGAGGCCTTCCCGGAAGCTTCCGAGATCTTCGAGAAGAATATCGACACCATGGAAAAGCTCGGCCACGAAGGCTGGGACAAGCTCGATGTCGGACCGGCACGCTGATTCGGCCGGCGCGCCGCAGCGCCCTGTCGGGGCGCTCCCGCAGCGCCCCGACACCCCTTGCGTGGCGGTATGTTCGACCACCTTCGATGAAGTCTGCCGCGGCTGCGGCCGCACCTACGTCGAGGTGGCGCAGTGGGTGGCGATGAGCGCCGAGGAGAAGGAGCGGGTGTGGGTGCGCATCCTGGCGCAGGGCTACCCGCGCCGGAATACCTGAACACCCCTCTCTATATTAGAGACCCAGGAAGTCGCGCTTCCCGATCGGCACCCCGTTGTGGCGCAGGATCGCGTAGGCGGTCGTCACGTGGAAGAAGAAGTTCGGCAGCACGAAGCCGGTGAGGTAGTCGTCGCCGCGCTCGAAATGGCGCGCCCGCTCGCCGGCGCCGTGGGTGACGGCGCGTTCGCCGGCCGCGTCGAACGCTGCGCGCGGCAGCGACTCGATGTAGCCCAGGGTCTTGGTGATGCGCTGCTGCAGTTCGGCGAAACTCTGTTCGGTGTCGTCATAGCGCGGCACGTCCACGCCTGCCAGGCGGGCGCTCGCGCCCTTGGCGAAATCGGTCGCGATCAGGACCTGGCCCACCAGCGGGAACATGTCCGGGAAGAGGCGCGCCTGCAGCAGGGCGGCCGGCTCGATCTTGTGCTGCTGGGCGTGGGCCTCGGCTTTTTCCAGCACGCCGGCGAGGGCGCGCAGCATCTTCTGGAATACGGGGACCGAAGCGGAATACATGGACAGGCTCATAATTTCTCCTCCGAAAGATTCAATCATAACAAGTCTTGTCGCGTCCTGCCGACAGCCGGACACGCGCGCCTAGCTGTAAATAAGCAATTTGATGACGCTTCGGCATCCGGCATGCATAATCGAGCAATTCCATTGCCTTAAGTAAATTCCTGCCGGATGGCCGGAGCAGGCCGACCCCGATGTTCCAGCTACGTTCTTCATTCCGCGACCTGCCCTCCAGGTTCCGCAAGCTGTATGGCCGTTCGATCCACGGCGCGCTGCTGCTGGTGGTCTTCGGCGGCCTCGCTGTGCCGGCCATGGTCGGCGGCTACTTCATGATCGGCGTGAAGGAGCACGAGGCGACCGTCCACGTGCTGAACGATGCACTGCAGCGCAATGCCGACATCCTGGCGCTCGGCGTCCAGGAATCATTATGGGACATGAATACCGAGGCGGCGCGCGCGCTGGTTGATTCCTTCGTACGCGACCCCACCATCGTGCGCGTCGAAGTGCACGACCTGGCCCAGGCCAAATTCATCAAGCGCGACAGTCCAGTACCTTCAGGTGCGCACTTGTACCGCACCGAGCGCGACGTGGTAGTGCGCGGCCAGAAGATCGGTCACGTGGTGATCGAGATGAGCGACCATCATTTTCAGGACGAGCTGCGCGCCAAGCAGCGCAACTATGCGCTGGTACTGGCGATCCAGCTGGGCGTGTCGCTGCTCCTGATCGCGCTCCTGATCCGGCGCCGCCTGCTGTCGCCGCTGCGGACCCTCACCGGTTTCTCCGACCGGCTGGCCCGCGGCGATTTCGATACCCCGCTGGCGCTGCCGGTCGACGACGAGCTGGGGCGCCTGGGCGGCCAGATGGAGCGCATGCGCACGGCGATCGGCCAGCTGTTCGCCGACATCGGCCGGCGCGAGGAGCAGTTCCGGACCATCGTCGCCCAGGTTCCGGGCGCCGTGTTCCGTGCGCGCCCGGGCGGGCACATCGACTTCGTCAGCGACGCCATCGAGGAGATATCGGGCTACCCGGCCGAGCGCTTCATGCTGGCCACCACCGACGACTGGGCCAACATCATCCATCCCGAGGACCGACGCATGCAGCGCCATGCGGCGAAGGACGCGCTGGCGGCCGGCAGTGCTTACGAGATCGAATACCGCATCATCGACGCCGGCGGCATCGAGCGCTGGGTGCTCGAGAGCGGCCAGCCGCAGGGTGAGTGGGGCAGCGAGGAATTCCGGGTCGACGGCATCATCTACGACATCAGCGAGCGCAAGCATGACGAAATGCGCATCGAGGCCCTGCTCACCGAGCAGGGTGCGATCCTGGACAACGTCATGTTCGGCGTGCTGTTCGTGCGCGAGCGCCGCATCGTCTCGGCCAACCGGCGCGCCGAGGCGCTGTTCGGCTACGGCGAGGCCGAGCTGGCGGGCCGGTCGACCGAGCTCCTGTTCCCGGGGCGCGCCGAATACGAGCGCCTGTGGCTGGAACAGTATCCGAAGATCGCGGGCGGTCTGGATGCCGGCGAGGAGATCCAGTTCCGGCGCCGCGACGGCAGCAGCTTCTGGCTCCTGGTGAGCGGCTGCGCGCTGGACAGCGCGCGCCCGAACGAGGGCAGCATCTGGGTATTCGCCGACATTACCGAGCGCAAGCTGGCCGAGGAAAAGCTGCGCCTGTCGGCCACGGTGCTCGAGCACATCGCCGACGCCGTCGCGGTGCTCGACGTGCACGGCCGCATTCGCGCCATCAATCCCGCCTTCACCCAGATCACCGGCTACACGGAGATGGAAGCGCTCGGCCAGCAATCGAGCCTGACGCGCCCCGGCCGCGACGACGAGCCGTTCTACCGGCAGATGTGGCAGGACCTGCTGGAGACCGGCTTCTGGCGCGGCGAGCGCTGGGAGAAGCGCAAGAACGGCGAGGCCTACCTGGAGTGGCTGACGGTATCGAGCGTGCGCGACGACAGTGACCAGGTCACGCACTACGTCTGCGTGTTCAGCGACATCACCGAGGTCAAGGAGTCGCAGGACAAGCTCGACCACCTGGCCCACCACGATCCGCTCACCGCGCTGCCGAACCGGCTGCTGTTCCACGACCGCCTGCAGCATGCGATGGTCCGCTGCGCGCGCGCAGGCCAGCAGCTGGCGGTGCTGTTCATCGACCTGGACCGCTTCAAGAACGTCAACGACACCCTCGGCCACCACGTGGGCGACCTGCTCCTCAAACAGGTGGCCGGGCAGCTGACCGCCTGCCTGCGCGAGGGCGATACGCTGGCGCGCCTGGGCGGCGACGAATTCATCGTGCTGCTGGAAGACGTGGGCGACAGCACGGGTGCCGCCCACGTGGCCGAGAAGCTGATGGCCCTGTTCGAGCAGCCGCTCACCGTGTCGGGCTACGAACTGTTCGTCACCGGCAGCGTCGGCATCAGCCTGTTCCCGCAGGATGCGACCGACCTGAACATGTTGATCCGCAATGCCGACGTCGCCATGTACCAGGCCAAGGCGCGCGGCCGCAACGGCTACCAGTTCTACGCGCCCTCGATGAGCGGCGAGGGCGCCATGCGCCTGCGCCTGGAGTCGCTGCTGCGCCGCGCGATCGAGAAGGGCGAGATCTTCCTCGAATACCAGCCCCAGGTCGAAATCGACACCGGGCGCCTGGTCGGCGTCGAAGCCCTGGTGCGCTGGGACAGCCCGGAACTGGGCAGGGTGGCGCCGGTGCGCTTCATCCCGGTGGCCGAGGACACCGGCTTCATCAGCCAGCTGGGCCAGTGGGTGCTGGCCGAGGCCTGCTCCCAGATGCGGCGCTGGGACCGGGATGGCCTCTCGGTGCCGAAGATGGCGGTCAACCTGTCGGTGCGCCAGTTCGAGCGCGGCAGCATCGCGCCGGTGGTGGCCGCGGTGCTGCAGGAAACCGGCCTGGCGGCGGCACGGCTGCAGCTGGAGGTGACCGAGTCGGTCATCATGAACACGTCCGACGCGCTGCAGCACATCAACGAGCTGCGCGCGGTCGGCGTCGGGCTGGCGATCGACGATTTCGGCACCGGCTATTCCTCGCTGGCCTACCTGAGCCAGTTGCCGGTGCAGACCCTGAAGATCGACCGCAGCTTCATCCAGGACATCCTGGTCGACGCCAACGACGAGGCGATCGCGGTGGCCGTCATCCAGCTCGGCAAGAGCCTGAACCTGTCGGTGGTGGCCGAGGGCGTGGAAAACGAAGAGCAGGCCGCTTTCCTGCTGCGGCACGGCTGCCGCCAGGCCCAGGGCTACCTCTACAGCCGGCCGGTCGCGGCTGGCGATATACTGTCGCGCTGGGGACGGACACAAGCACATGGACACGATCGAACGAAGCACGAAGCCGGCGCAGCCGAAGGAAGCGAAGCCTGAGGCGGGCGCGCCGCGCGCAGGCGCCAAGCTCACGCGCCGCCGTTTCCTGCTGGGCGGCCTGCTCGCCGGCGGCGCCATGCTGGTCGGCTGGAGCGTGCAGCCGCCGCGCCAGCGCCTGCATGCATCGCGCCCGCTGGCACTGGGCGGCGACGCGGTCGGCCTGAACGGCTGGATCGCCATCGCGCCCGACGGCGCGGTCTCGGTGGTGGTGCCGCGCAGCGAGATGGGGCAGGGCGTGCATACCGCGCTGCCGATGCTGGTGGCCGAGGAGCTCGACCTGCCCTTGTCCAGCGTGCGCATCGCCCCGGCCCCGATCGACAAGATCTTCGCCAACCTCACGGTGCTGCGCGAGAACCTGCCTTTCCACCCCGACGACAGCGGCAGCACGCGCCAGGGCGCGCAGTGGCTGATGGCCAAGCTCGGGCGCGAGCTGGGCATCATGTTCACCGGCGGCTCGACCAGCGTCAAGGATGCCTGGCTGCCGATGCGCGAGGCCGGCGCGGTGGCGCGCGCCATGCTGCTCAAGGCGGCGGCCGAACAATGGCAAGCGCCGGTCGCGCGCCTGCGCACCGAGGACGGTTTCGTGCTGCATCCCGACGGGCGCCGCGCCGGCTACGGCGCGCTGGCGCCCCATGCGGCGCGGGTCGGCGCCGGCATCGGGGCCGGCGACGTGCGCCTGAAGGAGCCGCGCGACTTCCGCCTGATCGGCAAGCCCGCCGGGCGCCTGGACAGCCGCGCCAAGGCCGACGGCAGCGCGCGCTTCGGCATCGACGCGCGCGTGCCCGGCATGGTGTACGGGGCCGTCAAGATGGCGCCGGTGATCGGCGCCACCCTCACCAAGCACGAAGGCAAGGCGGTGGAGTCCATGCCCGGCGTGCTGCAGGTGGTGCCGATGCCGGGCCTGATGCACGAACGCAGCGGCCTGGGCGTGGGCGTGGCCGTGGTGGCCACCACCTGGTGGCAGGCGCACCAGGCCGCGCAGGCGCTGCTGGTCAAGTGGCAGGTCGGCGACAGTAGCCGGCTCTCCAGCGAATCCGTCTTCGAGGACTTCGCGCGTGCCCTCGAGGAGGAAAGCGGCTACGTCTACCATGAGGCGGGCAGCCAGGACGTGGACGGGGTGGCGCTCACGGTCACGGCCGAGTACCGTGCGCCTTATCTCGCGCATGCGGCCATGGAGCCGGTCAACTGCACCGCCCAGGTCGAGTACGTCCAGGGGCGCGCCAAGGTGCGCCTGTGGGCCTCGACCCAGGTGCCGAGCGTCGCGGTGGACGTGGCGGCGCGCGTGGCCGGCGTCGAGCGCGAGGACGTGAGCATCGAGGTGCTGCTGCTGGGCGGCGGCTTCGGACGCCGGCTGGAAGCCGACATGGTGGCGCAGGCGGTGACGGTCGCCATGGCCATGCATGGGAAACCGGTCCAGCTGGTCTGGAGCCGCGAGGACGATACCACCCACGACGTCTACCGTCCGGCGGCGCTGGCGCGCTTCCGCGCCCACCTCGACGCCAGGGGGGAGATCCTGGCCTGGGACAATAAATCCGCCAGCGGCGCCATCGGCCACCAGTACTTCCCGCGCAACCTCGGGCTGCCGGGCGTGGGTCCGGACAAGACCACCGCCGAAGGCGAATACGACATGCAGTACGCGATCGCCAACCAGCGCATCGCCCACGTGATCGTCGACAGTCCTGTGCCGCTCGGCTACTGGCGTTCGGTCGGGCATTCGCACAATGCCTTCTTCAAGGAGGCTTTTCTGGACGAGGTGGCGCATGCCGCGGGGCGCGACCCGGTCGCATTGCGGCGCGCGCTTCTGCGCGGGCATCCGGGCGCGCTCGCGACCCTGGACGCCGCGGTGGCCAAGGCAGGCCAGCCGGCGGCAGGGCGCGCGCATGGCGTGGCGCTGCACCGCTCCTTCGGCAGTACGGTGGCTCAGGTGGCCGAGGTCTCGGTCGAAGGCAAGCAGATCCGCGTGCATCGCGTGGTGTGCGCAATCGACTGCGGCCTGGCGGTGAACCCGAATATCATCGCCCAGCAGGTGGAGTCCGGCGTGCTGTTCGGGCTGTCGGCCGCGCTGCACGGGGAGATCACGATCAAGGATGGGCGGGTGGAGCAGTCGAATTTCGGCGACTATCCGGTCGTGCGCATGAGCGAGGCGCCCGTCGTGGACACCATCGTGATGCCGAGCATGGCGCATCCGGAAGGCGTGGGCGAGCCGGCGGTGCCGCCGGTCGCGCCGGCGGTGGCGGCGGCCGTGTTCAAGCTGACCGGGCAGCGGCTGCGCAGCCTGCCGCTGCGTTTATCTTAATTAAGTACCGAGCAGGACCCGCAGGTTGCAGTCACGCTGCCAGGTGCGGCGCTCCTCGCTGGACGCGGCCAGGCGCGCCAGTTCTTCCGGTGTGGTCTCGGCCTGGGCCTGCACCAGGCGGTCGGCCACGGCGCCGTCGGGCAGCATGGTGCCGAAGAACGCGACCGTGTCGCCGCGCTGCACCAGCAGGGTCGGGAAGTTTTCCACGTCGAGGTCGCCCACGATGTCGGCCTGGTCCTCAATGTCGATCCAGACGAAGGTCTTGTCGAGGTGGCGCAGGGCCAGTTCCTCGAAGGTGGCGCGGTAGGACGAGCAGGTGCCGCACCAGGCGGCGCACAGGCAGGCGACCGTCAGGGCGTCGCCCGCTATCGCGGCGGCGATGTGCTCGCGGTTGTCGGAATCCAGGGTCAGGCTTTGCATGAGCCGGATTGTACCGTGTGTTCACGGGGGAATGTGCGCTCCAGGCGCCCGGCCGTGGCCAGGCCCCCGGCCGAGCAGGTAAAATACTGGCATGTCCACGATTCTCGCCATTGAAACCTCGTCTGAGCTCGCCTCCTGCGCGCTATTGAACGGGGACCACGTCATCGCCCGTTCCACCTCCGGCGTGCGCACCCATTCGCAATCGGTCCTGCCGATGGTGCAGGAACTGCTGCGCGAAGCCGGCTTGGGCCTGTCCGACTGCGACGCGATCGCCTTCGGCGCCGGCCCCGGCTCCTTCACCGGCGTACGCACCGCCTGCGGCGTGGCCCAGGGCCTGGCCTTCGGCGCGAATCTCCTGGTGTTGCCGCTGGTGACGCTGGAGGCGATGGCCGAAGCCTGCCGCGCCCGTACCGGGGCGAACGAGGTGCTGGCGGTGCTGGACGCGCGCATGGGCGAAGTCTACTGGGCACAGTACCGGCACGATGCCGCGCGCGGCGCCTGGATCGAGGTCGCCGCGCCGGCGCTGTGCGCCCCGCAAGATCTGGCGCCGCTGCCGGCCGCGGGCCTGGCCGCCTGCGGCAACGGGTTCTCGGCTTACCCGGAAGCGTTTGCCGGCAAGGCCTTCGCGGAGGGCGCGCTGGACGACATCCTGCCGCACGCGCGCGAACTGGCGCTGCTGGGCGCGCCGGCCCTGGCCGCCGGCCTGGGCGTGCCGCCCGCCCAGGCCCAGCCGCTCTACCTGCGCAACAAGGTGGCCTACACCAGCGCCGAGCGCCAGGCCATCAATGCCGCGAAGGCCGGGGCATGACGCTCGTGCAAGAGCTCTCCAGCTTGACGTTCGCGCCGATGCTGGCTGCCGACGTGGACGAGGTGCATGCGCTCGAATGCAGCGTGTTCCCGCATCCCTGGAGCCGCGCCAACTTCAGCGAGTCGCTCGCCAGCGGCTATGACGCCTGGACCGCGCGCGACGCGCAAGGCCAGCTGGCCGGCTACTACCTGCTCATGTATGCGGTCGACGAGGCCCACCTGCTCGACGTGGCGGTGGCCGCCGGACGCCAAGGCCAGGGGCTGGGGCGCCACCTGCTGGAGCGGATCGGCGCGCGCGCCCGCGAGCAGGGCATGGCGTCCATCTTGCTCGAGGTGCGCCCGTCCAACGAACGCGCGCTCGCCGTCTACCGCCGCTACGGCTACCGCGAGATCGGCCGCCGCAAGGGCTACTATCCGGCGCACGGCGGACAGCGAGAGGATGCCATCGTGATGAGGATCGATTTGTGAACCGCGCAGTGAAGCACATCGGTGAGCGCGACGCGGCCTTCCTGGCCGAGATGGGCATCGGTCCGCTCTGGAGTTTGCGCGCCGCGCCGGAGGCGCCGGTAGAAGCGGCGCCGCAAGCCGAGCCCGAACCCGCGCCGGCCGTGCTGGCGCAAGCTGCGCCGCCGGCGCCGGCCCAGCCCTTGGCGCCGCCCCCGATGCCGCGCCAGGTTGCCGAACCGGCGGCCCGCCAGGCATGGACGCCGCCGCCGCGCGAGGACAGCGCCTGGGGCGTCGAGCCCGAACCGGAACGCCTTGACGTCTCCAGCATGGACTGGACCGCCCTGCGCCAGGCCGTCGCCAGTTGCCGCCATTGCAGCGCCTGCAGCGAAGGCCGCAAGCCGGTGTTCGGCGCCGGCGCGCGCCAGGCGCGCTGGCTGGTCGCCGCCGGCACCGCCAGCGCGGCGGACGAAAAGGCCGGCCAGCCGCTGACCGGCGAGCCGGGCAAGCTGCTCGACAACATGCTGGCGGCGGTCGGCATGTCGCGCGAGGCCGACGTCTATGTGACTCCGCTGGTGAAATGCCGCCCTGCCAACGCCAAGGGCGGCGACCGCGCCCCGACCCCGGAAGAAGTGGCGGCCTGCCGCCCCTTCCTGGAGCGCGAGCGCGAACTGAGCGGGGCCGGCCTGGTGCTGACCCTGGGCCAGGTGGCCATCGACGGCCTGCTCGGCAAGCCGCTTTCCGAACCGCTGGCCGGTTCGCGCGGCAAGGTCCACCGGCTGGGCGAGGTGCCCCTGGTGGCGACCCTGCATCCGGGCGAACTGCTGCGGCGCGGGGCCGACAAGGCGCTGGCCTGGGCGGACCTGTGCCGGGCCAGGGCGGCAGCAGATGGACGCGCCGGCTGACACTTACCAGCTAGGCTTCCACCGCCGCTGGGGCCACCTGCGGCGCGCCCGGGTGCGGGCGCTGGCCTGGCTGCTCGACGCGCCCGACCTGCTCGATGCGAACGATCCGCAGTGGGCCGGCCGCATCGCCAGCGTCGGGCCGGTAGGGCCGGACGTCGCCGACTGGCTCAAACGTCTCGACCATGATCCGTCCGCCCTGGACGAAGCGCTGGGCGCGAAGATGCATACGCGCCTCGGCCTGTATGCCGAAAAGCTGATGGCCTTCTATTTCGAGCAGCACGGACGCCTGGTCGCCCACGGCCTGCAGGTGCGCGCCAGCCGCAACGACACCATCGGCGAATTCGACTTCCTGCTGGAAGACGGGCCGGATGCGGTCGAGCACATCGAGTTCGCCACCAAGTTCTACTTGCTGGACGGGGAGGGCGGCCACCAGTTCGATGCCCTGGTCGGCCCCAACCTGGCCGACAGCCTGGGTCTCAAGATGCGCAAGGTCTTCGAGCGCCAGCTCAGCCTGGGCGGGCATCCGGCCGCGCAGGCGCTGCTGCCGCGGCCGGTGTCGCGGGCGCGTGCGCTGGTCAAAGGCTGGCTGTTCTATCCGTCCGGTTCCTGGCCCGCGATGCGCGGGATCGCCGCCGGTCACTGCCGCGGCTTCTGGTGCGCGCTGGACGAGATCGAGGGCCTGGCCGGGGAGGAATTCCTGATGCTGCCGCGCCTGCAGTGGCTGGCGCCGTTTCGCGCCGCCTCGGCCACCTGGATGCTGAACCGCGCCCAGCTGCACGCCGAACTGTCGGCCCAGTTCGAGACCTCGTCGACGCCGGTGCTGGTCGCGGCGGTGCGCCATACGCCCGGGCAGATCGAGGAGATCGAGCGCGGTTTCATCGTGCCGAACGACTGGCGCGAACGCGCCGCGGCGCGCAGGATGGTGAAGACGGTTTAGCGGTGATACGTATCACATATGCTTTAGGGCTCTGTGATACGTAGGATGAATCAGTGCTTTTCCTCGCCGATCAGCGCCAGCGAATCGTGCTCGCGCTGGTTGGCCGCATGGCGGCGTCCGATGAAGTACATGATGCCCGCCACCGACAGGCCGAACATGACGATGATGATGTCCAGGTCCAGGTTCAGCGTGATCATGATGGCGTACAGGGCCAGCATGGTCAGGATCGACAGGTTCTCGTTGAAGTTCTGCACCGCGATCGAGTGGCCGGCGCTCATCAATACGTGGCCGCGGTGCTGCAGCAGCGCGTTCATCGGCACCACGAAGAAGCCCGACAGGAAGCCGATCAGGGCCAGTAGCGGGTAGGCCAGGTTCACCGTGGTCACGAAGACCATGCTGCACACGACCAGGCCCATGATGATCCCGAGCGGGATCACGGTGAGCGATTTGCGCAGCGGGATCATGCGCGCCGCCATCGCCGCGCCCAGCGCGACGCCGATCGCCACCACGCCGATCAGGTTGGTGGCCTTATCCAGCGGCATGTGCAGCGAGCGCTCGGCCCATTTCAGCACGATGAACTGCAGGGTCGCGCCGGCGCCCCAGAACAGGGTGGTGACGGCCAGCGAGATCTGGCCCAGCTTGTCGCGCCACAGGGTGGCCGAGCAGTTGGCGAAGTCGGCGATCAGCTTGGCCGGGTTGCGCTCCTGGTGCTCGTAGCGGGCGCCGGTATCGGGAATGCGCAGGTTGAACAGGGCGGCCAGGATGTAGACGCCGACCACCACGGCCATCGCCGCTTCGGCGCCGGTGCTCACGCCCGGCAAGTCCAGGCCCAGCAGGAAGTTGGAGCCGCGCTCGCTCACCAGGGTGCCGCCGGCCACGGTGCCGAGGATGATCGACATGACGGTCAGGCCTTCGATCCAGCCGTTGGCGGGAACGAGCTTCTCGGGCGGCAGCAGTTCGGTCAGGATGCCGTACTTGGCGGGCGAGTAGACCGCCGCGCCGAAGCCGACCACGGCATAGGCGAGCAGGGGGTGCACGCTCAGGAACATCAGCGCGCAGCCGGAAATCTTGATCAGGTTCGCGATGAACATCACGCGGCCCTTGGGCAGCGAATCGGCGAAGGCGCCGACGAAAGCGGCCAGCAGCACGTAGAACAGGACGAATGACAGCTTCAGCAGGGGTGTCAGCGAAGCCGGGGCGTTCATCGACGTCAGCAGACTGATTGCGACAAAGAGGAGCGCATTGTCTGCCAGCGACGAGAAGAACTGCGCCGCCATGATGGTATAAAAGCCACGATTCATTCGAAAAGAGTAAAAACTGGTTCGAGTTGCTTTATACCATGAATGCCCCTTGCGCCAAAAGAAAACCCGGCATGTCAAAAGCGCTGCCGCGCCCGGTCCGGTAAAATAGACCCTTTCCCGCACCGCGGCCAATTCGCCGGTTCTCGCCATGCCACGCCCGCTTTCCGCCACCATCCACCTCGACTCGATGCAGCACAACCTGCAGCGCGCCCGCATGGAAGCGCCGCATGCGAAGATCTGGGCGGTCGTCAAGGCCAACGCCTATGGACACGGCCTGGAGCGCGGCATGCGCGGCTTCGCCCAGGCCGACGGCCTGGCCCTGGTCGAGACCGAAGGCGCCCTGTGGTTGCGGCAGAATGGCTGGACCAAGCCGATCCTGCTGCTCGAGGGGATCTTCGACGCCTCGGATGTGCCGATGCTGGCCGAGCACAACATCAATAGCGCGGTGCATAACATCGAGCAGATCAAGATGCTGGAATACACCCGGCATTTCCGCCCGATCGACGTGCACCTGAAGATGAACACGGGGATGAACCGCCTGGGCTTCACGCCAGGCGAGTACGAGGCGGCCTACCGGCGCCTGCGCGCCATTCCCGACGTGCGTCACATCACCCACATGACCCACTTCGCCAATGCCGACGAGCTGGAACACCCGCACCTGACCATCGCCGAGCAGGTGCGCCGCTTCCAGTATGGCGCGGGCGAGCTGCCGGGCGAGCGCAGCCTGTCGAATTCCGGCGGGGTGCTGCACCAGGGCGAGCTCGGCGAGGCCCTGAAGAACGACTGGGTCCGCCCCGGCATCATGCTGTACGGCGGCACCCCGGGCGGCCGCTCGGCCCTCGATTATGGCCTGCTGCCGACCATGACCCTGCGCTCCGAGGTCATCGGCATCCAGCACATCGAGGCCGGGGACACGGTCGGCTACGGCAGCCGCTTCGAGGCGACCGGCCCGATGACGATCGGCGTGGTGGCCTGCGGCTATGCCGACGGCTACCCGCGCCATGCGCCGCACGGCACGCAGGTCGTCGTGGACGGCGTGCGCACCACGCTGGTGGGCCGGGTCTCGATGGACATGATGACGGTCGACCTGACCCCGATCGCCAATGCCAGGGTCGGCAGCAAGGTGACGCTCTGGGGCGACGGCCTGCCGATCGACGAGGTGGCTCACGCCGCCGGCACGATCGGCTATGAACTGATGTGCGCACTCGCCCCGCGGGTGCGCGTCCTGGAAGGAAGAATGGGAACCGATGGCTAAGACACGCACCTCTTATGTTTGCAGCGAGTGCGGCGCGACCGCCGCCCGCTGGTCCGGTCAGTGTCCGGACTGCAAGGCATGGAACACGATGGTGGAAACCGTCGCCGAGCCGCAGGGCGTGAATCGCATGTCGCAGACCGCGCACAAGGCGCTGGCGCAGACGGCGCCAGTGCTGTCCCTGAAGGACATCGAGGCCCTGGACGTGCCGCGCTTCGGCACCGGCATCGAGGAATTCGACCGCGTGCTGGGCGGCGGCCTGGTGGCCGGCGGCGTGGTGCTGATCGGCGGCGACCCCGGCATCGGCAAGTCGACCCTGCTGCTGCAGGCGCTGGCCAACCTGGCGGCCACCCGCAACACTTTATATGTGAGCGGCGAGGAATCGGGCGCCCAGATCGCGCTGCGCGCGCGCCGCCTGTCGGTGGATTCGGCCGAGCTCAAGCTGCAGGCCGAGATCCAGCTCGAAAAAATCCTCGGCACGCTGGCCGACCTGAAACCCGAAGTGGCGGTGATCGACTCGATCCAGACCCTGTATTCGGACGCGCTCACCTCGGCCCCCGGCTCGGTGGCCCAGGTGCGCGAATGCGCAGCCCAGCTTACCCGGGTGGCCAAGCAGACCGGCGTGACCATCATCCTGGTCGGCCACGTGACCAAGGAGGGCGCGCTGGCCGGTCCGCGCGTGCTCGAGCACATCGTCGATACCGTGCTGTACTTCGAAGGCGACACCCAGAGCAGCTTCCGCCTGGTGCGCGCCATCAAGAACCGCTTCGGCGCCGTGAACGAGTTGGGCGTGTTCGCCATGACGGAGAAGGGGTTGAAGGGCGTCTCGAACCCCTCGGCGCTGTTCCTGTCGCAGCACGACAGCCAGGTGCCGGGTTCCTGCGTGATGGTGACCCAGGAGGGGACCAGGCCTTTGCTGGTTGAAATTCAAGCCCTGGTCGACGCCAGCCACCTGCCGAATGCACGTCGACTGTCGGTCGGCCTGGAGCAAAATCGCCTGGCGATGCTGCTCGCGGTGCTGCACCGCCATGCCGGGATCGCTGCTTTCGACCAGGACGTGTTCATCAATGCGGTGGGCGGGGTAAAGATCACCGAGCCGGCGGCCGACCTGGCGGTCCTGCTGGCGATCAACTCGTCGATGCGCAACAAGCCGCTGCCGCGCGGGCTGGTGGTGTTCGGCGAAGTCGGCCTGGCCGGCGAAATCCGGCCGGCGCCGCGCGGGCAGGAGCGCCTGCGCGAAGCGGCCAAGCTGGGTTTCTCGATCGCGGTGATCCCGAAAGGGAACGTGCCCAAGCAGAAGATCGAGGGCATGACCATCGTCGCTGTCGAGCGCATCGACCAGGCCTTCACCAAGCTGCGGGAGCTCGACTGAATACTTATAATACTGCCTGGCTCATCCTTAATAGTGTCTAACGTGTTCAACGAACAAAGAAAATCCGAACGCAAGGTGCTGCGCGTGCGTGCGCGCGTGGCCATGGAAGGCGCGGCGCCCGTCAGCGGCCGCACCAGCGACCTCGGCGCCAATGGCGTCAGCATCAACCTGCCGGACCCGCTGCTGGTCGGGCAGGCCGGGCAAGTCAGCTTCGACCTGCTGGTCGACGGCAACATCGTGCCCATCAGCGCACGCGCCAAGGCGCTGTATTGCATCTTCAGCAATGGCGAATTCAAGGTCGGTTTCCAGTTCCTGAACCTGGAACTGGCGGCGATGACGGCGGTGGCACGCTTTTTACGCTGATCGGATCAGGCGCCACAATACAAAGCGGCGAGCGCCCATTGGGCCTCGCCGCTTTTTCGCCGTATGACATGACCCGGTGATCCGGGTCGACACTATTCGTGATAGTGATCGTGCAGCTTTTCCGAGCCCCCACGGATCTCTTGCCAGATCTCGAAGGCGACCAGCCCGGCCAGGCCGCTGAGTATGCCAAACACCATAACGCTGAACATAAACACTAACGCTTTTCAGCATCCCCTCCCTAAGAAGAACACACTTCCAGCTTAGCAGAGGGCGGCGTATTTACAAGGGCGCAGGCTAGCCGGGCAGATGAATAATTTCATATCGTCCGGCAGTGTGTGACAGGACTGCCGGACTGCGGCAAGATAGCGCCACCGGCTGGATTATTACATCTGTCATCAACTTGTCATATTCGGCCAGTAGACTTCGCAGCGTCAATGAAACGGGACCCGTCCCGGACCTCTCTAAAGGATCCATCATGCGCATGAAGCATCTGTTCGTCTCCGTCGCCATCGCCGCCACCAGCATCGCTGCCAGCGCCCAGGCCGCCAATATCACCGGCGCCGGCGCGACCTTCCCCTACCCGGTCTACGCGAAATGGGCCGAGCTGTACCAGAAGGCATCGGGCGTCGGCCTGAACTACCAGTCGGTCGGTTCGGGCGCGGGCATCAAGCAGATCAAGGCCAGGACCGTGAACTTCGGCGCCTCCGACATGCCGCTGCCGGCCGCCGAGCTGAACGCCGCCGGCCTGTTCCAGTTCCCGGCCATCATGGGCGGCGTGGTCCCGATCATCAACCTGCCGGGCGTGGCCCCGGGCCAGGTGCGCCTCTCGGGCGCCGTCCTCGCCGACATCTACCTGGGCAAGATCACCAAGTGGAACGCGCCGCAGATCGCCGCGCTGAACCCGGGCGTCAAGCTGCCGGCCGACGACATCACCGTGGTGCGCCGCGCCGACAGCTCGGGCACCTCCTTCCTGTTCACCGACTACCTGGCGCAGGTCAGCCCGGAATGGAAGTCGAAGATCGGCGCCGGCACCGCGGTGAAGTGGGCGGTGGGCGTGGGCGGCAAGGGCAATGAGGGCGTGGCCGCCAACGTGCAGCGCATCAAGGGCTCGATCGGCTACGTCGAGTGGGCCTACGCCAAGAAGAACCGCATGCAGCACACCCAGCTGCAGAACAAGGACGGCGTCTTCCTGCAACCGAGCGACGACGCCTTCAAGGCTGCAGCAAGCGGCGCCAACTGGGCCGGCACCCCGGGCTTCGCGGTGGTGCTGACCAACCAGGCGGGCAAGGCGAGCTGGCCGATCACCGGCGCCTCCTACATCCTGATGCACAAGACCCAGCCGAACGCCGCGACCGCCAAGGAAGTGCTGAAGTTCTTCGACTGGGCCTACAAGAACGGCGGCGCCGCAGCCGCCGAACTGGACTACGTGCCGATGCCGGACAGCGTGACCAAGCTGGTGCAGGATGCCTGGCGCGCCAACCTGAAGGACGCTGCTGGCAAGGCGGTCTGGTAAATCACCCTCGACAAGAAGCGCCAGGGGAGGGGCCGGCAGATTCCGGCCCTTCCGTTTGCCAGAAAGATTGACAAAAATCTATGAGCGTACAACCATCCGCCACGCTGCAGGACCTGGCCGATCCGGCAGCGGTCGATGCAGCCCACCAGTCCGAGGCACTGCGCAAGACCATGCGCAAGCAGCGCATGCAGGACTTCTTCTTCCACAAGATCACGCTGCTGTTCGCGGCCTCGGTCCTCCTGGTGCTGGTCGGGATCATCGTCTCGCTCGCCATCGGCGCGGCGCCAGCCTTCAAGGAGTTCGGCGCCGGCTTCATTTCACGCGTGGAATGGGATCCGGTGGGCGACCAGTTCGGCGCCATGATCGCGATCTGGGGCACGCTCGCCACCTCGATCATCGCGCTGGCGGTGGCCTTCCCGATCAGCTTCGGCATTGCCCTGTTCCTGACCGAGATCTGCCCGGTGTGGCTGCGCCGCCCGATGGGCACCGCGGTCGAGCTGCTGGCGGGCGTGCCTTCCATCATCTACGGCATGTGGGGCCTGTTCGTGTTCGCGCCGCTGTTCGCCGACCACGTCCAGCCGCTGCTGAAAAATACCATCGGCCAGCTGCCGGTGATCGGCCAGCTGTTCCAGGGCCCGACCATGGGCATCGGCATCCTGACCGCGGGCCTGATCCTGGCAATCATGATCATTCCCTTCATCGCCTCGGTGATGCGCGACGTGTTCGAGATCGTCCCCACCGTCCTCAAGGAATCGGCATATGGCCTCGGCTGCACCAAGTGGGAAGTCGTGCGCAAGGTGGTGCTGCCCTATACCCGCAATGGCGTGGTGGGCGGCGTCATGCTGGGCCTGGGCCGCGCGCTGGGCGAGACCATGGCCGTCACTTTTGTCATCGGCAACGCCCATGACCTGTCCTGGTCGCTGTTCTCGGCCGGTAATTCGATTTCCTCGACCCTCGCCAACGAATTTGCCGAAGCCGCCACGCCGCTGCACTCGTCCTCGCTGTTCGCCCTGGCACTGATCCTGTTCGCCATCACCTTCATCGTGCTGTCGGCGGCCAAGCTGATGCTGGTCGGGATGAACCGCAAGGAAGGCACCAAATAATGACTACCACTGCAAAGAACCCGGTCTACCGCAGGCGCCTGCTGGCGCACCGCGTCGGCATCGTCCTGTCGATCCTGGCCATGGGCATCGGCCTGGCCTTCCTGGCCTGGATCCTGGCAACCCTCCTGATCAACGGCCTCGGCGCGCTGTCGTGGAACATGTTCACGGCCGATACCCCGGCCCCGGGCAGCGAAGGCGGCGGCCTGCGCAACGCCATCGTCGGCAGCCTGATGATGGTCGGCCTGTCGACCGCGGTCAGCACCCCGATCGGCATCCTGGCCGGCATCTACCTGGCCGAGTACGGCGAGAACAACCGCTTCGCCCAGGTGACGCGTTTTGTCACCGACATCATGCTGTCGGCGCCCTCGATCGTGATCGGCCTATTCGTCTACGCCCTCTACGTCGCCAATGTCCAGCACTTCTCGGGCTACGCCGGCAGTATCGCGCTCTCGCTGATCGCGATCCCGGTGGTGGTGCGCACCACCGACAACATGCTGCGCCTGGTGCCGAACAGCCTGCTCGAGGCGGCCTACGCCCTGGGCGCGCCGCACTGGAAAGTGGCGATGACGGTGCGCCTGCGCGCCGTGAAGGCCGGCGTCGTCACCGGTGTGCTGCTGGCCGTGGCCCGCATCTCGGGCGAAACCGCGCCGCTGCTGTTCACCGCCCTGAACAACCAGTTCTACAGCAACGACATGAACGCGCCGATGGCCAACCTGCCGGTGGTAATCTTCCAGTTCGCGATGAGCCCCTATGACGACTGGCGTTCGCTGGCCTGGGGCGGCGCGCTGCTGGTGACCTTTACCGTGCTGCTGCTGAACATCCTGTCGCGGACCCTGTTCAGCCAGAAGACTCCGCGCTAATCTACCTTTAAAAAAGTGATGACCCAAGCTATGCAAAACCAGGTGCCGACCGCTGCCAAGAGCAAAACGATCGAGATCTCCGGCCTGAACTTCTTCTACGGTAAGACGCAGAGCCTGAAAGACGTGTCGCTCGACATCCACGACAAGCAGGTCACGGCCTTCATCGGGCCCTCGGGCTGCGGCAAGTCGACCCTGCTGCGTACCCTGAACCGCATGTACGATCTGTATCCGGGGCAGCGTGCGGAAGGGTCGATTCAATACCGAGGCCGCAATATTCTCGAGCCGGGCGTCGACGTGAACATGCTGCGCGCCAAGGTCGGCATGGTGTTCCAGAAACCGACCCCGTTCCCGATGTCGATCTACGACAACATCGCCTTCGGCGTGCGCCTGTACGAGAACCTCTCGAAGGGCGAGATGGACGAGCGCGTCGAATGGGCGCTCAAGAAAGCGGCCCTGTGGGAGGAAGCCAAGGACAAGCTGAACAAGAGCGGCCTGTCGCTGTCCGGCGGCCAGCAGCAGCGCCTGTGCATCGCCCGCGGCGTCGCGGTGAAGCCGGACGTGCTGCTGCTGGACGAGCCGACCTCGGCGCTGGACCCGATCTCGACCGCCAAGATCGAGGAACTGATCAGCGAACTGAAGCAGGACTACACGATCACCATCGTGACCCACAACATGCAGCAGGCCGCGCGCTGTTCCGACTATACCGCCTACATGTACCTGGGCGAGCTGGTCGAATTCGGCGAGACCGACCAGATCTTCATGAACCCGGCTCGCAAGGAAACGCAAGACTACATCACCGGCCGCTTCGGCTGATCGTTAGAATACCAATACTATTCGGAGAGTTTTATGACGGGCGAGCATTCATCCAAACAGTATGACCAGGAGCTGGAAGCGATTCGTTCCAAGGTCCTGCTGATGGGCGGCATGGTGGAAACCGCGTTCGACGAGGCGATGGAAGCCTTCCGCGCCGGCGATGCGGCGCGCGCCGAGCGCGTGATCGCCGACGACCACGCGGTCAACCAGCTCGAAGTGCAGCTCGACGACGCCTGCAGCCACCTGATCGTGCGCCGCCAGCCAACCGCGAACGACCTGCGCACCGTGATGGCGACCATCAAGGTCATCACCGACCTGGAACGCATCGGCGACGAGGCCACCAAGATCGCGCGCAGCACCAAGAGCCTGCACGAACGCGGGGGCGGGTCCTTCGCCCACTACGACACCGTGCGCACCATCGCGCGCGCCGCCTCGGACATGCTGCACGGCGCGCTGGATGCCTTCGCGCGCCTGGACGGCAAGCAGGCGCTGGAACTGATTGCGGCCGACGAAACCATCAACCACGAGTTCCGCACCATCATGCGCAACGTGATCACCTTCATGATGGAAGACCCGCGCACGATCTCGTCGGCGCTGGACACGCTGTGGGTGGCCAAGGCCATCGAGCGCATCGGCGACCACGCCAAGAACATCGCCGAATACGTCATCTACGTGGTGGAAGGCCGCGACATCCGCCACAGCAAGCCGGCGCCGACCGAACAGGCGGGCGTCTAGGCATGGCGGACAACACGAGCGTCCTGGTTGTCGAAGACGAGCCCGCGATCGTCGAGCTGGTGAAGTATTCGCTGCGCGAAGCGGGCTGGGACATCCGCAGCGCCGACACCGTGGGCAGCGCCTGGGACAGCATCACGCGCGGCAAGCCCGACCTGGTGCTGCTGGACTGGATGCTGCCCGACCAGAGCGGCCTGCGCCTGCTGTCGCGCCTGCGCGGCGACCGCGATTTCCAGGAGATCCCGGTCATCATGCTGACCGCCAAGAGCATGGAAGAAGACAAGCTGGCCGGCCTGAACACGGGCGCGGACGACTACGTCACCAAGCCGTTCTCGCCGCGCGAACTGCTGGCCCGGAGCCGCGCGCTGCTGCGCCGCAAGAGCCCGCACCTGGCCGAGGCGCCGCTGCGCGCCGGGACCGTGGTGCTGGACCCGAACAGCTGCACCGTGACGGTCGAGAACCAGCAGATCGAGATCGGCAATGCCGAGTACAAGCTGCTCAAGTTCCTGCTGGCGCACCGCGAGCGCGTGTTCTCGCGCGCCCAGCTGCTCGACAAGGTATGGGGCGACCATGCCGTGATCGAGGAGCGCACGGTGGACGTGCACGTGCTGCGGCTGCGCAAGGCGCTCAGGAGCGCCGATGGCCTGATCCGCACCGTGCGCAGCGTCGGCTACATGCTGTCCGAGAAGTAAAGGGCGGCAATGCGCTCGATGAACCCAAAGCTGCTGTTCTGGGTGCCGGCGATCCTGCGCCTGGGCCTGCTGTTCGCCGTGGCCGGCATCGTCTGGTGGATGGCGAGCCTGGTCGAGGCCCTAGTCTTCGCCCTGGCGGCGCTGTTGATCGCGCTGTTCGTCCAGTTGCGCTACCTGCACGCGCTGGGCGAATGGCTGGACGACCCGCACTCGAGCCGGCTGCCGGACGGCTGGGGCGCCTGGACCGACGTGTTCGCGCGCCTGTACCGCCTGCGGCGCGAGGACGAGCGCCTCCAGGCCGAGATGGCCGAATGGCTGGCGCGCTTCCGCCAGGCCATGCAGATGCTGCCGGAAGGCGTGGCGATCATGGACGACGTCCTGTTCCTCGAATGGTGCAACGAGGCGGCCGAGCGCCACCTGGGCCTGACCATGGCGCGCGACAAGGGCCTGCGCGTGACCAACCTGGTGCGCCACCCCGAATTCATCGACTACGTGATCCTGGGCCGCTACGAGCAGCCGCTCACCTTGTCCTTCCGCGGCCGCAAGCTCGAGTGCCGCATCATCCCGTTCGAAAACCGGCGCCAGATCCTGGTCACGCACGACGCCACCGATACCGAACGCATCGAAGCGATGCGCCGCGACTTCATCGCCAACGCATCGCACGAGCTGCGCACGCCGCTGACGGTGATCGTCGGCTTCCTGGAGATCGCGATGTCCGATCCCGGGCTGGACGTGGCCACCCGCACCGCGCACCTGGAGCTGATGACGGAACAGGCGCACCGCATGCAGCGCCTGATCGGCGACATGCTGACCCTGTCGCGCCTGGAGTCGGACGAGTTCCCGTTCAAGCGCGAGCGGGTGGATATGCGCGCGCTGGTCGACTCGGTGGCGGCCGAAGCGCGCGCCCTGTCGGGCGGCCGGCACCGGGTCGAAGTCGTGTTCGACGGACCGGACGTGATGGGCAGCCTGGAAGAGCTGCGCAGCGCCTTTGCCAACCTGGCTTCGAATGCGGTGCGCTATTCGCCGAACGGCGGCAGCATCCGGCTGGCCTGGAGCCGTGGACCGGACGATCTGCGCTTCACGGTGACGGACAGCGGCATCGGGATCGAGCCGATCCATATCTCACGGCTGACCGAGCGCTTCTACCGGGTCGACAAGAGCCGTTCGCGCGAGACCCAGGGCACCGGGCTGGGGCTGGCGATCGTCAAGCACGTGCTGATCCGCCATGGCGGGCGACTGCAGATCGGTTCGGTGCCGGGGCAGGGCAGTACCTTCACGGCGGTGTTGCCGAATACCTCGCTGCCGGGTTAAGCCATGGGGGGCAGAGTCGCAACTCGACTCTGCCCCGCATTGCTGTGGTCGCGGTACAATCGTGCTTCGTTCCCTCAAGCACCCCATATGTTCTCTCGCCGTAGCTCCCTGATCGCCTGCGCCGCGCTGTTCCTGAGCGCCTGCGGCAGCACCCCGACCCAGCCTCCCGCAACGCCCGTCGCCCAGCAGGTGACGCCGCCCGCGCCGCCACGCAAAGTGAGAATCGGCCTGGCCCTCGGCGGCGGCGCCGCCCGCGGCTTCGCCCACATCGGCGTCATCAAGGCACTCGAAGCCCAGGGCATCGTGCCCGAGGTCGTGGTCGGCACCAGTGCCGGCTCGGTGGTCGGCTCCCTGTACGCCTCCGGCCTGAACGGCTTCGCGCTGCAAAAGACCGCGCTCGCCATGGACGAGGCCACGATCTCCGACTGGGCGCTGCCGCTGTTCGGCAAGTCGACCGGTGTGCTCAAGGGCGAAGCGCTGCAGAGCTACATCAACAAGGCTGTTAACAACGTGCCGATGGAGCGCCTGAAGATCCGCTTCGGCGCCGTCGCCACCGACCTCAAGACCGGACAGCCGATCCTGTTTAACAAGGGCAATACCGGCATGGCCGTGCGGGCATCCTCGGCGGTGCCGAGCGTGTTTCAGCCGGTGAAGATCGGCGCCAAGACCTATGTTGACGGCGGCCTGGTCGCGCCGGTGCCGGTCAAGTTCACCAGAGACATGGGCGCCGAGTTCATCATCGCGGTGAACATCTCCAGCGCCACCGAAGGCGCCGCCACCGCCAGCTCGCTTGACGTCCTGATGCAGACCTTTAGCATCATGGGCCAGCGCCTGAATCACTTCGAGCTGAAGGAAGCCGACATCGTCATCACGCCGAACCTCGGCAACATGGGCAGCGCCGATTTCAGCAACCGCAACCTGGCGATCCTCGCCGGCGAGCAGGCGGCAGCGGCCGTCATGCCGCAGATCAAGGCCAAGCTCAAGGCCAAGCAGCAAGGACAATAAAGGAACCACCATGAAAACCAAGCCTTATCTCACCCTCGAAGACGTCAAGAAGATCGCTGCGGGCGCCGAAGCCGAAGCGCTGCGCAACAACTGGGCGGTGGCGTTTGCCATCGTCGACGATGGCGGACACCTGCTGTGGTTCCAGCGCCTCGACGGCGTGCCGCCGATCTCCTCGCACCTTGCTCCCGCCAAGGCCCGCACCGCAGCGCTGGGACGCCGCGAGTCGCGCATCTACGAAGAGATCATCAACAACGGCCGCGTGTCCTTCCTGTCCGCGCCGGAACTGGAAGGCATGCTGGAAGGCGGCGTGCCGGTGGTGGTCGACGGCCACGTGATCGGTGCGGTGGGCGTGTCGGGCGTGAAGTCGACCGAGGACGCGCAGATCGCCAAAGCCGGCATCGCGGCCCTGACCGGCGAATAAGCGCCGGGCTTGTCGCTTTGCTGTAAGGAGAGGGCGCCTGCGGGTGCCCTTTCTTTTTATTTCGTAAAAGCAGCAAAACACCGTTTGCGCGCCGCTTTCGCTCACGTTTCGGCAAAATCAGCGCCACTTTTGTAGAATTGCTGCATTGCCGAATAGGTCGATTCCGCGCTATAATTCGGAAGTTTAACCATTCACACATTTGCCGTAGCGCCTACCCACCATCCCTCATTCAACTAGATGTCCAGCTACCGGCAAGCAGTCTCCGCCCGGGTTCGTTGGATGCCGGTCTGACGTGGCGAAGCTACGGTAACTTTATTGGGAGTTACCCTTGCCGCCATTTTTTTCTGGCCCAGCCGTCCCGGCCATCCTGGCCCTCGCTGACGGAACGATTTTCAAAGGAGTTTCCATTGGAGCCACCGGTCACACGACCGGCGAAGTGGTGTTCAACACCGCGATTACCGGCTACCAGGAAATCCTCACCGACCCCAGCTATTCGCGTCAGATCGTTACCCTGACGTACCCGCACATCGGCAACTACGGCGTCAACCCGGCCGACGTCGAGGCCTCCAAGGTCCACGCCGCCGGCCTGATCATCCGTGACCTGCCGCTGCTGGCATCGAATTTCCGTTCCACCCAGTCGCTGTCGGACTACCTGAAGCAAGAAAACGTGGTCGCCATCGCCGGCATCGACACCCGCAAGCTGACCCGCATCCTGCGCGAGAAGGGCGCGCAAGCCGGCGCCATCCTCACCGGCATCCAGGGCAAGGAGCCGCTGGAAACGCAGGCGCTGGAACTGGCGCGTTCCTTCCCGGGCCTGGCCGGCATGGACCTGGCCAAGGTCGTGTCCGTGAAAGAACCCTACGTGTTCACCGAGACCGAGTGGAAGCTCGGCGAAGGCTTCGGCAAGCAGGACAATCCCCAATACCACGTGGTCGCCTTTGACTACGGCGTCAAGCGCAACATCCTGCGCATGCTGGCCGAGCGCGGCTGCAAGGTGACCGTGCTGCCGGCCCAGGCGACTGCCGCCGATGCGTTGGCGCTCAATCCTGACGGCATCTTCCTGGCCAACGGTCCGGGCGACCCCGAGCCTTGCGATTATGCGATCAAGGCAAGCGCGGAGCTGATCGAGAAGGGTATCCCGACCTTCGGCATCTGCCTCGGTCACCAGATCATGGCGCTGGCCTCCGGCGCCAAGACCATGAAGATGAAGTTCGGCCACCATGGCGCCAACCACCCGGTGCAGGATCTCGATTCGAAGAAGGTCCTGATCACGTCGCAGAACCACGGCTTCGCGGTCGACCCGGAGACCCTCCCGGCCAACTGCCGCGTCACCCACGTGTCGCTGTTCGACGGTTCGCTGCAGGGCTTCGAGCGTACCGACAAGCCAGCCTTCTGCTTCCAGGGCCACCCGGAAGCCTCGCCCGGCCCGACCGACGTCGCCTACCTGTTTGACCGCTTCATCGGCCTGATGCAAGCAGCGGAGAAAAAGTAAATGCCAAAACGTAGTGATATCAAAAGCATCCTGATCATCGGCGCGGGTCCGATCGTCATCGGCCAGGCGGTCGAATTCGACTACTCGGGCGCCCAGGCCTGCAAGGCCTTACGCGAGGAAGGCTACAAGGTCATCCTGGTCAACTCGAACCCGGCGACCATCATGACCGACCCGGAAACGGCGGACGTCACCTACATCGAGCCGATCACCTGGAAGGTCGTCGAGCGCATCATCGCCAAGGAGCGTCCGGACGCGATCCTGCCGACCATGGGCGGCCAGACCGCGCTGAACTGCGCGCTCGACCTGCACCACAACGGCGTGCTGGAAAAGTACAAGGTCGAGCTGATCGGCGCGACCCCGGAAGCGATCGACAAGGCCGAGGACCGTTCCAAGTTCAAGGATGCGATGACCAAGATCGGCCTCGGTTCGGCGCGCTCGGGCGTGGCGCACTCGATGGAAGAGTCGTGGGCGGTGCAGCGCGAGCTGGGCTTCCCGACCATCATCCGTCCGTCCTTCACCATGGGCGGCAGCGGCGGCGGCATCGCCTATAACGAAGAAGAATTCGAAGCGATCTGCAAGCGCGGCCTGGAAGCCTCGCCGACCAACGAACTGCTGATCGAAGAGTCCCTGCTCGGCTGGAAAGAGTACGAGATGGAAGTCGTCCGCGACAAGAAGGACAACTGCATCATCATCTGCTCGATCGAGAACCTGGATCCGATGGGCGTCCACACCGGCGACTCGATCACCGTCGCGCCGGCGCAGACGCTGACCGACAAGGAATACCAGATCATGCGCAACGCGTCGATCAACGTGCTGCGCGAGATCGGCGTCGACACCGGCGGCTCGAACGTGCAGTTCGCGATCAACCCGAAGGACGGCCGCATGATCGTCATCGAGATGAACCCGCGCGTGTCGCGTTCCTCGGCGCTGGCCTCGAAAGCCACCGGCTTCCCGATCGCCAAGGTCGCGGCCAAGCTGGCAGTGGGCTTCACGCTGGACGAGCTGCGCAACGAGATCACCGGCGGCGCGACCCCGGCTTCGTTCGAGCCGTCGATCGACTATGTCGTCACCAAGATCCCGCGCTTCACGTTTGAAAAATTCCCGACCGCGGACAAGCACCTGACCACCCAGATGAAATCGGTGGGCGAGGTGATGGCCATGGGCCGCACCTTCCAGGAATCCTTCCAGAAGGCCCTGCGTGGCCTGGAAGTGGGCGTCGACGGCCTGAACGAGAAGACCCGCGACCGCGAGAAGATCGAAGAGGAACTCGGCGAGCCGGGCCCGGAGCGCATCTGGTACGTGGGTGACGCATTCGCCCAGGGCTTCACCCTGGAAGAGGTGCACAACCTGACCAAGATCGATCCGTGGTTCCTGGTGCAGATCAAGGAGATCGTCGACATCGAGCTGTGGCTGGATCACCAGAAGCTCGAGAGCCTGGACAAGCCGCTGCTGTACAAGCTGAAGCAAAAGGGCTTCTCGGACCGCCGTCTGGCCTTCCTGATGCAGACCACGCCGCAAGCCGTGCGCGCGCGCCGCCATGAGCTGGGCATTCGTCCGGTCTACAAGCGCGTCGACACCTGCGCCGCCGAGTTCGCGACCAACACGGCCTACATGTACTCGACCTACGACGAGGAGTGCGAGTCCAACCCGACCGACAAGAAGAAGATCATGGTGCTGGGCGGTGGCCCGAACCGTATCGGCCAGGGCATCGAATTCGACTACTGCTGCGTGCACGCGGCCCTCGCGATGCGCGAGGACGGCTACGAGACCATCATGGTCAACTGCAACCCGGAGACCGTGTCGACCGACTACGACACCTCGGACCGCCTGTACTTCGAATCGCTGACCCTGGAAGACGTGCTGGAAATCGTCGACCTGGAAAAGCCGGAAGGCGTGATCGTCCAGTATGGCGGCCAGACCCCGCTGAAGCTGGCGCTCGACCTCGAAGCCAACGGCGTGCCGATCATCGGCACCTCGCCGGACATGATCGACGCGGCCGAAGACCGCGAGCGCTTCCAGCAGCTGCTGCAGAAGCTCGGCCTGCGCCAGCCGCCGAACCGCACCGCGCGCACCGAAGCCGACGCCCTGGCGCTGGCCGACGAGATCGGCTACCCGCTGGTGGTGCGTCCGTCCTACGTGCTGGGCGGCCGCGCCATGGAGATCGTCCACGAGCAGCGCGACCTCGAGCGCTACATGCGCGAAGCGGTCAAGGTCTCGCACGATTCCCCGGTGCTGCTGGACCGCTTCCTGAACGACGCCATCGAAGTCGACGTTGACTGCATCTCGGACGGCGAAGCCACCTTCATCGGCGGCGTGATGGAACACATCGAACAGGCCGGCGTGCACTCGGGCGACTCGGCCTGCTCGCTGCCGCCGTACTCGCTGTCGCCGGAAACCATCGCCGAGCTGAAGCACCAGACCTCGCTGATGGCCAAGGCCCTGAACGTGGTCGGCCTGATGAACGTGCAGTTCGCGATCCAGCAGTCGGAAGAGGGCGGCAAGACCGTGGATACCGTCTTTGTTCTGGAAGTGAACCCGCGCGCATCGCGCACCGTGCCTTTCGTCTCGAAGGCGACCGGCCTGCAGCTGGCCAAGATCGCAGCGCGCTGCATGGTGGGCCAGACCCTGGCCCAGCAGGGCGTCACCAAGGAGGTGACCCCGCCGTTCTACAGCGTCAAGGAAGTCGTGTTCCCGTTCGTGAAGTTCCCGGGCGTCGATACCATCCTCGGCCCGGAAATGAAGTCGACCGGCGAAGTGATGGGCGTGGGCGAAACCTTCGGCGAAGCCTTCGTGAAGTCGCAGCTCGCGGCCGGCATCAACCTGCCGACCAAGGGCACGGTGTTCCTGTCGGTGAAGGGTGCGGACAAGCCGCGCGCCGTCTCCGTGGCGCGCGAACTGGTGGCGCTGGGCTTCTCGCTGGTGGCCACCAAGGGCACCGCGGCCGTGATCGAAGCGGCCGGCATCCCGGTGCGCCAGGTGAACAAGGTGCTGGAAGGCCGTCCGCACGTGGTCGACATGATCAAGAACCGCGAGATCGTCATGGTGGTGAACACCGTGGAAGAGAAGCGTTCGGCGATCACCGACTCGCGCACCATCCGTACCTCGGCCCTGCAGTCGCGCGTGGTCACCTATACGACCATCGCCGGCGCGGAAGCCGCGATCGAGGGCATGCGTCACCTGGACGAGCTGCGCGTCTACGATTTACAAGGCCTCCATAAAACCTTAAACTAAGCAGCACGTAGTACCAACGCAACCACAGAGCTCGCGCGGCAAGCGTCGCGCGCCTCTGTGGTTTTGGTTTGGTACGTCCAATCACGAAACAACGTAGAGCGACATGAACACTACCGTACCACTGACCAAATACGGCGCCGAACTCCTGAAGGAAGAGCTGCACCAGCTCAAGACCAAGGAGCGCCGTAACGTGATCGATGCGATCGCCGAAGCGCGCTCGCACGGCGACCTGTCGGAAAATGCCGAATACGATGCAGCGAAAGAGCGCCAGGCCTTCGTCGAAGGCCGCATCGCGGAACTCGAGGGCAAGCTGAGCGCCGCCCAGATCATCGATCCGGCCACGCTGGATGCGGAAGGCCGCGTCGTGTTCGCCTCGACCGTGGACCTGGAAGACCTGGAAAACGGCCAGAAGGTGAGCTACCAGATCGTCGGCCTCGACGAAGCCGACATCAAGCTGAACAAGGTGTCGGTGACCTCGCCGATCGCCCGCGCCCTGATCGGCAAGTATGCCGGCGACGTGGTGGAAGTGCAGGCCCCGTCGGGCCCGCGCGAATACGAAATCCTCGAAGTCCGCTACGTCTGATGCCGGACAGCCGTCCCGCAGCGCCGTCCCGATCCGCTTCCCGCGTTTCCCGTATCGCAGCCGCCCGGCTGCTGGTGGCGGTGCTGTGGGCGGGGACGCTGTGGGCGCTCGGTTATATCGCGGCGCCGGCGGTGTTCGCGGCGGTGCCGAGCACGGTGGCTGGCGATGTCGTCGCCGTCCTGTTGCACCGCCTGGGCTGGGTCTCGCTCGGCTGTGCGGTCGCGATGCTGGTGCTGGTGCGACTGTCCGGCGATCTCGATGCCGGACGGCGGCGCTTATTGAACCTGCTGGTGCTGGCGATGCTGGCCTGCGCGCTGGTGATGTGGATCGGACTGCAGCCGGGCATGGCGCAGATGCGCGAACTGGCGGGCCCGAGCGGGGTGAGGGCGTCGCCGTATTGGACGCAGTTCGCCGTGATGCATGGGGTGTCGCAGCTGTTCCACGTCATTGAAAGCGTGCTTGCTGCGGTGCTGGTGCTCAAGAGCCGCGGACCGTCAGCTTAGAAGGCTGAGGCCCGATCCATCCGGCACGCGTAAAAAAACCGGGTCACCCCGGTTCCAATCACTTGTTCAGTGAATTCTTCTTGGTGGAAGTCTGACGCGGCTTGGCGCGCTTGATGTTGCCGCCCGCCGTCACGCGCTCGTTTCCTTTCAGCATGACCTTGGTGACGCTCGGCTTCTTGGTGCCGCTGGCGCTGGCCTTGACGATGGTGACTTCGCGCATGCCCTTGCCGGCCTTGCTGCTGCGTTCCTTGACGGCTTCCTTCTTCGGACGGTAGAGCACCAGCAGCTTGCCGATGTGCTGGACAGGCGCCGCGTCGAGTTCCGCGCAGATCTGTTCATACATGGCGATGCGGGCTTCGCGGTCGTCGCCGAACACGCGCACCTTGATCAGGCCGTGCGCGTCGAGGCTGGAAGCGATTTCCTTCATGACCGATTCGGTCAGGCCGGATTCGCCGATCATGACGACTGGGTTGAGTCCGTGTGCTTCGGCGCGCAGTGCGCTGCGCTCGGCCGGAGTGAGTTTAAGCATAATAATTTTTTGGATTACCTTTAAAAGCAGTATTCTACGCGAATGGCCAAGAACAAATTAAACAAAAACTGGTTGCATGACCATATTAATGACCCGTACGTCAAATTGGCCCAGAAAGAGGGCTACCGCGCCCGCGCCGCCTACAAGCTCAAGGAAATCGACGAAAGCGAAAAACTGATCAAGCCGGGCCAGGTCATTGTCGACCTCGGCTGCACCCCGGGCAGCTGGGCCCAGTACACCCGGCGCAAGCTGGCCGGCGCAGATGGCGGCGGTATCCGCGGCACCATCATCGGGCTGGACATGCTGCCGATGGAACCCATCGCTGATGTTCAGTATATCCAGGGGGATTTCCGCGAAGAGGAAGTGCTGGCCCAGCTCGACGGGCTGCTGGAGGGGCGCAAGGCCGACCTGGTGCTGTCCGACATGGCCCCGAACCTGTCCGGGATTCCGACCGCCGATGCGGCGCGGATGGAACACTTAATCGACTTGGCAATTGAGTTTTCGCAAATGCACATGAAACCAGGGGGCGCATTGCTGGTGAAGTGCTTTAAAGATATGGGATTTACCCAGATACTGGAAAAGTTTCGTACCGAATTCAAGACCGTCAAGCAGGTCAAACCCAAAGCCAGCCGGGACAAATCCTCGGAAATTTTCCTGCTTGGACGCGGTCTGAAGAATCCAGCAGACTAAAAAGCGCGTCGGATGCGCGTTTTGCCCTTGATATTCGGCGCGGCAACCGCACATCAGCCGCGTGAGGCTGGCTGCGCGACGCTCTGCGTGGCCAGTCTGGCATGAAAAAATGGCATTTCAGCACTATTCCCGTACGTTGCGTGGCGGCGTCGGCTTATTGCGGTTAAAATCGTCATACTGAAATCGGTAGAGATGCAATCCGCATCGGAGGAGTTTTCGTGAATAATATGTTTTCCAAATCCGCCATCTGGGTGGTCGTTGCGCTGCTGTTGTTCATGCTGTTCAAGCAGTTCGACAACCACAGCGTCGCCGGCGGCAGCAAGACCATCGCTTATTCCGAGCTTCTCGATGAGGTGAAGGCGCGTCGCATCAAGGACGTCGTGATCGAGGGCTCCAACATCACCGCGACCCGGAGCGACGACACCAAGGTGCGCGCCACCGCGACCATCCTCGACCGCGGCCTGATCGGCGACCTGCGCGAAAACGGCGTGCGCTTCGACGTGAAGCCGCCGGAAGAGCCCTCGTTCCTGCAGCAGGTGTTCATCTCCTGGTTCCCGATGCTGCTCCTGATCGGCGTGTGGGTCTTCTTCATGCGCCAGATGCAGGGCGGCGGCAAGGGCGGCGCGTTCTCCTTCGGCAAGTCGAAGGCGCGCATGCTCGATGAAACCAACAACACCGTCACCTTCGCCGACGTCGCCGGTTGCGACGAAGCGAAAGAAGAAGTGTCGGAAATCGTCGACTTCCTGAAAGACCCGACCAAGTTCCAGAAGCTGGGCGGCCGTATCCCGCGCGGCGTGCTGATGGTCGGTCCGCCGGGTACCGGTAAGACCCTGCTGGCCCGCGCCATCGCCGGCGAAGCCAAGGTGCCGTTCTTCTCGATCTCCGGTTCCGACTTCGTCGAAATGTTCGTCGGCGTCGGTGCATCGCGCGTTCGCGACATGTTCGAGAACGCCAAGAAGCATTCGCCTTGCATCATCTTCATCGACGAGATCGACGCCGTCGGCCGCCATCGTGGCGCCGGCATGGGCGGCGGCAACGACGAACGTGAACAGACCCTGAACCAGCTGCTGGTCGAGATGGACGGCTTCGAAGCCTCCTCGGGCGTCATCGTGATCGCCGCGACCAACCGCGCCGACGTGCTCGACAAGGCGCTGCTGCGTCCGGGCCGTTTCGACCGCCAGGTGATGGTGGGCCTGCCGGATATCCGCGGCCGCGAGCAGATCCTGAACGTGCACATGCGCAAGGTGCCGATCGGTACCGACGTCAAGGCCGATATCCTGGCGCGCGGCACCCCGGGCTTCTCGGGCGCCGACCTGGCCAACCTCGTCAACGAGGCAGCGCTGTTCGCGGCACGCCGCAGCAAGCGCCTGGTCGAGATGATCGACTTCGAAGACGCCAAGGACAAGATCTACATGGGTCCGGAACGCAAGTCGATGGTCATGCGCGAGGAAGAACGCCGCAACACGGCCTACCACGAGTCGGGCCACGCGGTGGTCGCCAAGCTGCTGCCGAAGGCCGACCCGGTGCACAAGGTCACGATCATGCCGCGCGGTTACGCCCTCGGTCTGACCTGGCAGCTGCCTGAGCACGACAACCTGTCTGGCTACAAGGACAAGATGCTCGAAGAAATCTCGATCCTGTTCGGCGGCCGTATCGCCGAAGAGATCTTCGTCGGCCAGATGTCCACCGGCGCGTCGAACGACTTCGCCCGCGCCACCAAGCTGGCCCGTTCGATGGTGACCCGTTTCGGCATGTCCGAGAGCATGGGCGTGATGGTCTACGAAGACAGCGAGAACGAAGGCTTCTTCGGCGGCGCCACCAAGACCATCTCGGAAGCGACGCAGCAGAAGGTCGATGCCGAGATCCGCAACATCCTCGACACGCAGTACGCCCTGGCGCGCCGCCTGTTGGAAGAAAACCGCGACAAGGTCGAGATGATGACCAAGGCGCTGCTCGACTGGGAAACCATCGACGCCGAGCAGATCAACGACATCATGGCCGGCCGCGAGCCGCGCCAGCCGAAGGCCGGCCTGCTGACCAAGCGTAACCCGCCGGGCGACAGCGGTGGTGGCGTGGCGCCGAACGCCACCGCACCGGCCTGATGTGATCGCCTAGTTTTCCCCAAGCAAAAGGCATCCGCTGGATGCCTTTTGTACGTTAACGCTTCCCCCTTTCTCACCATGTCCAAGAATTTGCAATGTGGCCAGTACAGCTTCGCGCTGGAAGGCCCGGATGCCGTCCGTCCGGTCGTGATGGGCATCCTCAACGTCACCCCCGATTCCTTCTCCGACGGCGGCCGCTACCAGGGTCTCGAGTTTGCGCTGTCGCATGCCGAGGAAATGATCCGCGACGGCGCCACCATGATCGATATCGGCGGCGAATCGACCCGTCCGGGCTCGCCCAGCGTGCCGGTGGGCGAAGAACTCGCGCGCGTGCTGCCGACCCTGTATGCGCTGCGCAGCCTCGATTGCGCACTGTCGGTCGATACCTGCAAGCCGGAAGTCATGCGTGAGGCGATCATCGCCGGCGCCGACATGATCAACGACATCAACGGCTTCCGTGCGCCGGGCGCCATCGAGGCGGTGCGCGACAGCGACTGCGGGCTGTGCGTGATGCACATGCAGGCCACGCCGCAGACCATGCAACAGGCCCCGGCATACCATGACGTCGTGCGCGAGGTGATCGATTTCCTCAGGGAGCGCGTGGATACCCTGGAGCGCGCCGGCATCGCCCGGGACCGCATCTGCATCGATCCGGGCTTCGGCTTCGGCAAGACCGTCGAGCACAACTATGCGCTGCTGCGCCAGCTGGGCCGTATCCACGACGAGCTCGGCCTGCCGGTGCTGGCCGGGCTGTCGCGCAAGTCCCTGGTGGGCGCCGTCACGGGCCGGCCGGTGGAAGAACGCATGGCGGGCAGCGTCGGCGGGGCATTGGCTGCGGTAGCGCATGGCGCTAAAATTGTGCGTGTGCATGATGTAGCAGAGACGGTTGATGCCTTAAAGGTATGGCTCGCTGGAACTCAAGATTAAAACGCTAAGGTTAAAACCTGGAAAGAGTAAAAGAATGGCACGGAAATATTTCGGTACGGATGGTGTTCGCGGCCTCGTGGGGGTCGCGCCGATTACCCCCGAATTCGTCATGCGCCTCGGCTATGCTGCCGGCACGGTGCTGGCCAAGGGCGGAAAGTCGACCAGCGGCCGCCCGGTTGTCCTGATCGGCAAGGACACCCGTATTTCCGGCTATATGCTGGAAGCTGCGCTGGAAGCGGGCTTCTCGGCGGCGGGCGTGGATGTGATGCTGGCCGGCCCGATGCCGACCCCGGCCATCGCCTACCTGACCCGCGCGCTGCGCCTGCAGGCCGGCGTCGTGATCTCGGCGTCGCACAATCCTTTCCAGGACAACGGCATCAAGTTCTTTTCGCAACACGGCACCAAGCTGCCGGACGCGGTGGAACTGGAAATCGAAGACGCGATCGACCAGCCGATGGGCTGCGTGCCTTCGGACAAGCTGGGCCGCGCCACCCGACTGCGCGACGCCCAGGGCCGCTACATCGAGTTCTGCAAGAGCACCTTCCCGAACGAGCTGGACCTGCGCGGTCTCAAGATCGTGGTCGACAGCGCCAACGGCGCGGCCTACAACATCGCCCCGCACGTGTTCCACGAACTGGGCGCTGAAGTTGTGTCGATCGGTGCAACGCCTGACGGCTTCAACATCAACGCCGGGGTCGGCGCCACCGCGCCGAAAGCGCTGTCGGAAGCGGTGGTGGCCAACAAGGCCGACCTCGGTATCGCGCTGGACGGCGACGCCGACCGCCTGATCATGGTCGACGCCACCGGCCGCGTCTACAACGGCGACGAGCTGCTCTACCTGATGGTGCGCGACCGCATGTCGACCGGTCCGGTGGCGGGCGCCGTCGGCACCCTGATGACCAATATGGCGCTGGAAGTGGCGTTCAAGCAGATGGGCGTCGGCTTCGCGCGCGCCAAGGTCGGCGACCGCTACGTGCTGGAAGTGATGCAGGAGCGCGGCTGGCTGTTTGGAGGCGAAAGCTCGGGCCACCTGCTGGCGCTGGACAAGCACACCACCGGCGACGGCATCGTGTCGGCGCTGCAGGTGCTGTCGGCGCTCAAGCGCAGCGGCAAGTCGCTGGCCGACTGCTGCAGCGAACTGACGCTCTACCCCCAGACCCTGATCAACAAGAAGGTCACGCCGGGCTTCGACTGGACCACGAACCAAGCCGTGGTGGCCGAAAAGGAAGCGGTCGAGCGCGAGCTGGGCGAAACCGGCCGCGTGCTGATCCGCGCCTCGGGCACCGAACCCCTGATCCGTGTCATGGTCGAGGCCAAGGAAGCCGATCTGGCCGAAAACATGGCGCGCCGTATCGCCGACAAGCTGGCCGCCTGAGTTCGTGCGCCCGCAGGGGGCAGCGCAATTTGACGCGCCCTCGTTGCGGGAGTATCATCAGTACCACATCGGAGTGTAGCGCAGCCCGGTAGCGCACCTGGTTTGGGACCAGGGGGTCCAAGGTTCGAATCCTTGTACTCCGACCAAAGCTTCCTCCACGGGCTGTCGTTCGACAGCCCGTTTCATTTCCGGCCGCTTGCGCGTGCCGTCTGAACTGCCCATAGCTCAGTTGGATAGAGCATCAGCCTTCTAAGCTGAGGGTCGCTGGTTCGAACCCAGCTGGGCAGGCCATCCGTCGCGTGACTATTTTTTTTTCGGATCGCATGCTTTTCCTGACTGTTCCCTATGCCGAGAAGGATGAAGCGAAGGCGCTCGGCGCCCGCTGGAATCCCACCAAACGCCGCTGGTATGTCCCCGACGGTGTCGCCGCCGCCCCCTTCGCCAAATGGGCCGGGCAGGGCGCCGACAGCCCACTTGGCGGCGCCGCCGCACCCACGGGCCGCGTCGACAGCTACCAGGGCAAGACCGTGACCGGCACCAACTACGTCGCGCTCGCGCACGACTGCAATCCCTTCGAGGCCTGCCCGCAGTGCACGGCGGCCTTGCTCGGCACCGAGTGGCAGAAGGCGCGCCAGCACCTGGCCGGCCTGGTCGCCAAGCTGTAGTCTCCGCAGGCGGATACAGGCAAGCGAACGCCGTTCGCAGCGCTGCCGTGTTAACGTTCCGGCAGCAGCGCATGCCGTCCCGGGGTGCGCGCTTCCGGAGACCGACCATGCCGTTCGCTCGACTGTTCCAGTACCCACTTTTTTGCGCCCGTCTGTCGATCCTGCTGGCCGCGCTGTGCGTCACGGTCCCGGCCCACGCCGATGCGACCGCCACGCCGGCCCAGGGCGAGACCTTCCGGCTGCAGCTGGCGGCGGACGGCGCACCGGCGCCGGAAGCGGCGGATGCGACGACGGGTACCGTGCAATTCATCGGCACGGCCACGGTCATCATCCGCTTCCAGGGCTTCACGATCCTTACCGATCCCAACTTCCTGCACAAGGGTGACCACGTCCACCTCGGCTATGGGCTCACCTCGGAACGCAAGACCAACCCCGCCATCCGCTTCGAAGAACTGCCGCCGATCGACCTGGTCGTGCTGTCGCATTTCCATGGCGACCATTTTGACCAGCTAGTGCAGGAAAAGCTCAACCGCGCCACGCCCATCGTCACCACCAAGGAGGGCGGCGAGCGGCTCAAGCGCCTGGGGTTCACGCGCATCTTCGGCCTGAGCAGCTGGGACCGGCTCGAGGTCGGCAAGGGCGCCTCGCGCCTGCGCGTGACGGCCACGCCCGGACGCCACGGCCCGGCGGGCGTGGCGGTGCTGCTGCCCAAGGTGATGGGTTCGGTGCTCGATTTCGGCGCCAATCCAGATGTGCCGGCCTACCGCATGTACATCAGCGGCGACACTCTGGTCTACGACGACATCCGCGCCATCCCGCAGCGCTTCCCGAACATCGACCTGGCCTTGCTGCACCTGGGCGGCACCCGCATCCTCGGCGTCGTGAAAGTCACGATGGACGGCAAGGACGGCGTGCGCATGATGCAGGTCGTGCGTCCGAAGAAGACCGTGCCGATCCACTACAACGACTACGACGTGTTCAAGTCGCCGCTCGAGGACTTCGCGCGCGAAGTCAAGGCAGCCGGCCTGGAGAAGGACGTCATCTACCTCGCCCACGGCGAAACCTACACCTTCAGCCCGGTACAGCGCTAACGGGGCGGGCCGCTCGGGCCCGACCTGCTTCAATCGTGCGCGCTCGCCTTGCTGCTGAGTAAACGCTATGATGCCAGCCTGACAATAATCGCTTCCCGGCCACGGCATGCATCGAGCGCAAGACTCCAGCCCGAACGACCCCCTTGCGCTGCGCGACCGGCGGCTGGTCGCCGGCATCGCGGTCTCGGCGTTGCTGCACGGCCTGCTGTTGTCGCTGCAGTTCGGCGTCCCCGGCGTCGATGCCGGTCCGGGCGGGCCGATCCAGGTCACGCTGGCGCCTGCGCCGCCCCCGCCCGCAGGTCTACCGGAGACGCCCCCGGCGCCGCTGCCGGACCCCGGCGCCGCGCTGCCGCTGCCTGCGCTTCCCGCTGTCGTCGCGCCGCCTGCCGGCGGACTGCGGCTGGTCGATCCGCGCCCCCAGCCAACCCCGCCCGTGCAGCCGCCCCAGGCGGCCAAGCCGAAGCCCAGGCCGAAACCGGCGCGCCGACCGCCCAGGCTGCGTACGCCGCCAGCGCCGCCTCTGATTGCCTCGACACAGGACGACGCCAGTTTCGCGGTGGCACCGCCGCCATTGCTAGACATCGAACCGGACCTGCAAGCGGGTGTGCCTGATGGCGAGCCGGACGCGAAGCCGGAGCCGGACGAGACGGCGATCGCGGCGCGTGTGGAAGAGGAAGCCAGCCAGGAAGCCGAGCGCCAACGCCAGGCCGAGGCCGACGCGGCCCGTCTTGCCGCCGCCGAGGAGCAGCGGCGCCTGGATGCCGAGGCCGAACGCTCCCTGCGCGAAGAGCAGGAATGGCTTGCGGCGCAAGCGGCGGAACAGGAGCGGCTCGCAGCCCAGCGCGAGGCCGCGCAGGCGCAGGAACAACGCCGGGCCGAGCAGCAACTGGCCGACCAGCAGCTGGCCGAGCGCCGCCAGGCCGAGCAGCGCGTCCTCGAACAGCGGCAGGCCGAGCAACTGGCAGCCGAGCAGCGCCGGGCGGAGCAACTGGCTGCCGAGCAGCGGCAAGCCGAGCAGCGGCAAGCCGAGCAGCTCGCGGCCGAGGGGGCGCGGATCGCCCGCCAGCAACTGGAGGAGCGCCAGCGTGCCGAAGCCGAACAGCAGCGCCAGGCACAGCTGCGCGAGCGCGACGAGGCATTGGCCCGGCAGGCCGAGCAGCAGCGCGCGGCGGAGCGGCTTGCCGCCGAGCGCCTCGCGGCGGAACAGCTGGCGCGCCGCCAGGCCGAGGCAGCCGAGCGCCAGCGCGCCGAGGAACTGGCGCAGCGCCAGGCCGCCGAAGATGCAGCGCGGCGGCTGGCCGAGGAGGCGGGACGCCGGATCGCGGCCGAGCGCCAGCAGGGATTGCCGGGACAGGGCAGCGGCAGCCCTGGCCCGGGCGGCCCGGGAAGCGGGCGAGGGGATGGGGCTATGCCGGCGGGCAGCGTTCCCGGCAGCGCCATGGCCAGCCGCGCGCGCGAACTGCTGCGCGGCCTGAATATCCCGAACGTGGCGCCGCCGCCGGCACGGCCGGAGGACGCGCCCGGCGCGCGCCGGGTGCTGGCCGACGGCGCCGAACGCGACGTGCCGCTGCGCCTGTATGTCGACAGCGTACGCCAGAAGCTGGAACGTACCGCGGTCCTCGGCGGCGCCCGGTTCTCGCAGCGCGAGGTCCGGATCGACCCCCTGGTCAGCCTGACGCTGCGCAGCGACGGCAGCGTCGACGACGTGACCATCGTGCGCTCGAGCGGCCGCGCCGACATGGACGATGCGGTACGCCGCTTCGTCCAGCTCAATGCGCGTTACGCCGCCTTCCCGCCGAACGTCGCGGCGCGCTTCGATATCATCGAAATCCGCCGCGTGTGGCGCTTTGCCGACGGTCTGAAGTTACTGGAGGAAATTCGCTGAGCCTTTGCGCAGCCGCTGTTTGATCAGTTACAAAGCCAAGCCTGATGGACACCGTACGCTGGACTGGACCGTTCAAGTATGACGTCTATTTTTGATAGGCAACAATCATGGCTGCGATTCGTTCAGTTGCAATATCCGGTTACCGGCGCCTTGTGCTGGTACTGGGCTTTTTCATTCTGCTGCCGGGTTGCACCACCGGCATCCAGTTCGCCGGCAGCGGCGTGGACGGGGGCAGCGATGCGCCGCCCACCGAGATCATCACCGAGCAGCTCATCGAGAGCGAACGGCGCGCGCTGGCCGAGCTGTCCCGGCAAGACCTCTCGCCGCTCATCGTGGCCAACCCTGCGCCTTACACCATCGGCCAGGGCGACGTGCTGTCGATCGTCGTGTGGGACCATCCCGAGCTTGCCGGCAGCGGCATGACCGCCGCCACCGCCGCCCTCGACAGCGGCACGGCGTCGCCCAGCGCGGTCCAGCCCGGGTTTGCGGTCGATCACATGGGACGCATCCAGTTTCCGCTGATCGGCCTGCTGCACGTCGAGGGCCAGACCGAGGAGCAGGCCAGGGCGCTGCTGACCAAGAAGCTGGCGCGCTACATCGCCCAGCCCAGCCTCACCCTGCGTGTGCAGTCCTACCGCAGCAAGCGGGTCTACATCGACGGCGAAGTCAAGGCGCCCGGCCTGCAGGCCATTAACGACATCCCCATGACCCTGGTCGAGGCGCTGAACCGCGCCGGCGGAATGCTGCCCAACGCCGACCAGAGCCGCATCATGATCGAACGCGGGCCCAGCCGTTACATGATCAACCTGCGCGACCTGGTGCAGAAGGGCGTCAACCCCGGCACCGTGCTGCTCCGGCATGGCGACGTGGTGCGTGTCCATTCGCGCGACGAAAGCAAGGTCTTCGTCTCCGGAGAGGTCGTCCAGCCGCGCGCGCTCACCATGCACAACGGCCGCCTGACCCTGAACGAGGCGCTCGGCGAGAGCGGCGGCGTCAGTCCCCTGAGCGGCGATGCGCGCCAGATCTACGTGGTGCGCAAGACGCCCGAACGAACCCGCGTGTTCCAGCTCGACGCGCGTGTGAGCGGGGCGCTGGCGATGGCGGAATCCTTCGAGCTGCGGCCGAAGGACGTCGTCTACGTCGCCGCATCGCCGCTGGCGAACTGGAACCGTCACCTGAGCCTGTTGTTCCCGGGCGCACTGACCAACGCGGTCGGCGTGACGACCCGTCCCTGAACATCCGATCCCGAGCAAGGCCGCTACCATGAGCAATCCAGCCGACGCCCACCCGCTGACCCACATCTCGCACAGCCCGCCTGTGCTGTCGGTGCCCTTCGACCCGCGGCCGCCCGAGCCCCTGCCGGAAGAGTCTACCGTCGACCTGAAGGGCTATTTCAACACGCTGTACGACAGCCGCTGGCTGATCGGCAGCATTACCGCCTTCATCACCGTGGTGGCGGTCCTGTACGCGCTCGTCGCCAAGCCGGTGTACGAGGCCAACCTCATGATCCACGTCGAAGAGGAAAGCCCGAACGCGTCCAAGAACATCCTGAGCGAGGCCTCGTCCCTGTTCGAGACCAAGAAGGCGGCCATCGCCGAGATGGAGCTGCTGCGTTCGCGCATGGTGGTATCGCGGGCGGTGGACAACCTCCAGCTCTACATCGAAGTCCAGCCGAAATACTTCCCGGTGGCCGGCTTCTGGTTCGCCAACCAGAACGCCGGCAACCTGTCCAACCCGGGCCTGTTCGGCTACGGGGGCTACGTCTGGGGCGGCGAGAAGGCCGACGTCTCGGTGTTCGAGGTGCCCGATTCCTGGCTCAACCGCGAATTCGTGCTGACGGCGCGCGCCGGAAACCGCTACCGCTTTTCCGGCGGCGGGCAGCGGCTGGCCTTCGACGGCACGGTGGGACAGCGCTACCGGGTGCCGCTGCCGGACGGCATGCTCGAGATCAAGGTGGACAGCCTGTACGCGAACCCGGGTGCGCGCTTCCGCATCAAGCGCAAGTCGCGCCTGAGCACGATCCAGGCCATCCAGCGTTCGATGGTGATCACCGAGCAGGGCAAGCAGTCGGGCGTAATCGAAGTCAAGCTGCAGGGCGAAAACTCGGCAAGCATCAACAACCTGCTGAGCGAGATCGGGCGCGAGTACATGCGCCAGAACCTGGCGCGCAAGACCGAGGAAGCCGAGAAGTCGCTGGCCTTCCTCAACCAGCAGCTGCCCATCCTGAAGCGCCAGCTGGAACAGTCCGAAGACCGCTACAACCAGTTCCGCAATGCGCATGGCACCGTCGACCTGCGCGAGGAAGCCCGCATGAGCCTGGCGCAAGCGGCGGCGGCGCGCACCCGGCGCATGGAACTCAATCAGAAGAAAACCGAGCTGCTGGCGCGCTTCACCGAAGACCATCCGGTGGTGATGGCGATCAACCGCCAGCGCAAGGAAGTCGACGCGGAGATCGATGCCATCGCCAGCCGCATCCGGACGCTGCCGGTGATGGAACAGGACGAAGCGCGCCTGACGCGCGACATCAAGGTCAACACCGACCTGTACACGGCGCTGTCGAACACGGCGCAGCAGCTGCGCCTGATTTCCGTCGGCCGGGTCAGCAACGTGCGCCTGGTCGATGCGCCGATCGCACCGGAAAAACCGATCAAGCCGAACCGTCCCCTGATCGTCGCGATGGCGGTCGTGACCGGGCTGTTCCTCGGCACCCTGATCGCCTTCACCCGCAAGGCCATGCGCGGCGGGATCGACGATCCGCAGAAGATCGAGCGGATGCTGCGCGCACGGGTCGTGTACGCCTCGATCCCGCACAGCGTCAACCAGGAAAAGCTGATGCGCAAATCCAAGCCGGACGGCGTGCTGCCGCTGCTGGCCCAGATCCTGCCGGAAGACCCGGCGGTCGAGAGCCTGCGCAGCTTCCGCGCGGCGCTGCAGTTCTCGATGCCGCACTTCAAGAACAACGTGGTCATGATGGCGGGCCCGACGCGCGACGTCGGCAAGTCCTTCATTGCCGCGAACTTCGCGGCGGTGATGGCGGCCAGCGGCAAGCGCGTGCTGCTGGTCGATGCCGACATGCGTAACGGGCACCTGCACCGCTACTTCGGCATCGACCGCCGCAAGGGGCTGTCGCGGGCCATCGCCGGCGGCGCTACCGTGGACGAGGTCATCCACCACAACGTGCTGGAGCGGCTCGATTTCATCCCGACCGGCGAATTGCCGACCAATCGGGCCGAATTCCTCCTGCACCTGAACTTCGGCACCCTGCTCGAGACGGTCAGCCCGCAGTACGACTTCGTGCTGATCGACGCGCCGCCCTTGCTGGCGGTGGCCGACGCCCTGATCATCGGCGCGCACGCGGGAGCCGTGTTCCTGGTGACCCGCTCCGCCGTGACCACCGAAGGCCAGATCAACGAGTCGATCAAGCGCCTGAACCACGCGGGGATCTCTCCGCGGGGCGTGCTGTTCAACGACATGGCGCTCCGGCTGGGCGACTACAGCTCCCAGTACGGCAACGGGCCGCAGCTCGCCTACGTCGCCTGAGCGGCGGCAGCTGTCTGGCGATCGGATCGATGGGCGCAAGGCGCCCATCGGCATGCTCTCGTCGTCATGGCGGCGCCTGCGTGCCTTCCACGGCCGCCGTTTCCGGCATGCTGCCCGCGCCATCTGATGTCTGAGACCTGACGCGTCTAAGCAAGCGCGCACCACCAGCATGCACCCGCCCGGCATGCCGTCCTGAACACCCCAGGTACGGCAAGACGAATCAGGCTGCAGGCTAGCGTCTGGCGCGCCGTAACGCCTTGAAGCAGCATCCACACCAGGCGCGCAAGCGCGATACGACAGCGGGTAGCTGCGTGCTGCGCGGCTGGCAAGCCAGCTCGGCCACTTGGCCTGTCATCGGGAATACTATCGGGAATACCACCGGCAAGGGAGCCGCGTGGATAAGGACGGCTGGGATCGCTTATCCGGGCGTATCACCGGCTTTGCGGCGCGCCGCCGCGCGGAGATCTGTCGGTGGGGTGGCGAGCCAGCCGATGCATCGACTCGCGCGCATGACAAGCAGGGCAGCCCACGCGCGTGGTCCTGGTGACGGGAGCTTGCTGGGGTGATCTGCAGCGCTCCGGCGAACCCGGCTAGCGTGCAGCGGCCGGAGCTGCGACTGTCGCGGTATGGCGCCGCCGCACTGCAGGCGGCGCCAGACCCATTACTCCGACCTCTTCAGTCCGGCGACAAGGCGACCCGCACCGGTTTCGCGCGCGGGCTCAAGAGCAGGTTCTTCAGGGCATTCCGGATGCGGATGGTATGCCGTTCGAACAGCAGGTAGAACATGTACGCGGCCAGCACCAGGGCGCAGAGGAGGGCGACATACCACAGGAAGTCGGTGGCGGCGTTCGGGTGGAGCTGGCCGCGGCCGAAGAACTGTTGTCCGAGGTGGCGCATCAGGTAGATGACCGGAACGTGGACCACGTAGAGCGAGAACGAAAACTCCGAGAAGAAGACGGCGACCCGGTTGGTCCGGACATAGGCCGGTGCTGCCGTGTCGACCCGTTGCTGGAACGAGGCCAGTAGGAGCAGGAAGGGAATGCTGCAGATGATGTCCTGCACAAAGGAGGCCGGCACCAGGTCGTCGTTGCTGCCCCGCAGCCGGTAATAGACGAACAGCGCCAGCGTCACCACCAGCAGCAGCGCCTGGAAGGCCTTGCCGCAGTCGATACGGATGCGCGAGAAGGCGGCGCCAAGGAGCCAGACCGTGAAGTACAGCGAGATCATGTCGCGCAGCGTCGCCAGCAGCAGGATCAGGGCCGCGGCGGCGGCGGCGCGGCGCAGTACGCCGCCGCCGGCGATCACGAGCAGCAGCAGGGGAAACTGGATGTAGTACCAGGTCTCGTGCGCCAGGCTCCACAGCGGATAATTGCCGCCGAACTCAGGCACCGTCACGGTCTGCAGGCCCAACAGGTTGCCGGCGAGCGCGGCTGCCGAGAATTCGTTGCCCGGGTTGAAGTCGATCGGGCCAGGCGCGGCAGCGCCGATGACCAGGCCGACGCCCAGGCTCAGCAGCAGGGTCGGCAGCAGGACGGTCCAGAGCCGGGTGAAACGGTCGATCGCATAATGGGCGAGCGCCTGCGGTTTGCCCAAGCGGTTCATCAGGCTGCCGCCCACCAGCCAGCCGCTGATGAGGAAGAACACGACCACGGCCTGGTGGGCGAAACCGGTGATGAAGGCCAGGCCCATGTAGGCAAGCGACGGGTCTTCGAGCGTGCGCAAGCCGGGATAGAGTTCGGCGCGCAGGTGCGCTGCCGCGACCTGCAGGGCGGCCAGGCCGCGCAGGGCGGAGATCAAGAGCGACTGCATCGCGTTCTCGCCGAGGGGTGCCCGTGCTTGCCAATGCATCGAGGGGAAGGAAACCATGTGTCTCTCCATTGGTAGAAAATTGCTAGCCGCATGTGTCCCAGGAATAAGGCTGCGCCTTGCCGGACAGCGCCAGCGCGACCTTGATCATCCAGTAACCGACATGCGCTGATTGCATCAGCGAGGCCGACGCGAAGAACAGCAGCACCGCGCACCAGGCTGCAACCGGGCCCGGTACGACGCCGTGCGGCTCGGCCTGGTACACGGTGCCGAGGCTGGCGCAGGCCCCGAGCAGCCAGCCGGCGGCCGCCTCCGCGACCGCATGCTCGTCATGCCGGACCAGCGCGACGGCCATCACGAGCCCCAGCGCCAGCCCGGCGCCGGCGGCCGCCAGTCCGGCGCGGCGTCCGGCCGGGCGGCACAGCAGGTAGCCGAGCACCGGGTACACCGCGGTCACGCCCGCCGCATGGCCGCTGAACGCCTTGAAGTCGAGCATCGCAATGTCGATGCCCCAGCCCATGTAGGCGATCTTGCTACCGCCGACGAGCGCGATGGTGCCCCCGTACAGGAGCGTCCAGGCCGCCGCGGCGCGCCAGGCGCGGGCGGCCAGCAGCCAGGCGCCGGCCGCCACGGCCAGCGGCAGCGTCAGTTCGATGTCGCCGAGGTGCAGCAGCTGCATCGCAAGCCCACCGCTTCAGCGCACGATCGCGGCCAGCGTGTGCGCCAGGATGCGCACATCGCCCCAGAACGTGCGTTCCCGTACATAGCGCACGTAATAGTCGAGCTTGACCGGCAGCACGGCTTCGACGTAGGCGCGTTCGGGATCGGCGGCGCGCGCCAGGATCGCGTTCTCGTCCCTGTAGCGGATGGCGGCCCAGTCGGTGATGCCGGGTGCGACCGACAGCACCACGCGCCGCTGCTCGGGCGGATAGCAGTCGACGTAGCGCGGCACTTCCGGACGCGGCCCTACCAGGCTCATGCTGCCCTGGAGGACGTTCCACAGCTGGGGCAGTTCATCGAGCTTGTAGTGGCGCAGGAAGCGGCCGGCATGGGTCACGCGCGGATCCGCGCCGACGGTCAGCTGGGGGCCGTCCACGGGACGCTGGCGCATGGTGCGGAACTTGTAGATCGTGAACAGCCGGCCGCCGCGGCCGACGCGCTGCTGGCGGTACAGCACCGGTCCCGGCGAATCGAGCCTGATCCAGAGTGCGATCAGGAGCAGCACGGGGGCCAGCAGGAGCAGGCCGGCGCTCGCGCCCAGCAGGTCGAAGGCCCGCTTGCTCATGACAGCAGCTCGTGCAGCGCCGCGACCACCCGGCCCTGGTCGGCATCCAGCATGCGGGTGTACAGCGGCAGCGAGAGCATGGTTTCGTAGCTGGCCTCGGCGACCGGGAAGGCTTCGGGATTCAGGCCGCAGCTGTCGCGCCAGTAGGGCTGGCGGTGCAGGGGAATGAAGTGCACGCTGGTGCCGATGCCGCGTTCCGCCAGTTCGTTGATGAGCGTGTCGCGGTCGATGGGGGCGCCGTCCTGCAGCCGGACCACGTACAGGTGCCAGGCATGGGTGCTGCCGAATGCCGGATGCGCCGGCAACTGCAGCGGCAGCCCGGCCAGGGCGTCGTCGTAGCGGTGCGCCAGCCAGCTGCGGCGCTGCTGGAAGCGGTCGATCTTGCGCAACTGCTCGATGCCGATCGCCGAAGCGATGTCGGTCAGGTTGTACTTGAAGCCGGCGGCGACCACCTCGTAGAACCAGGCCGGCACCCGCGAGGTGTAGCGGTCGAAGGCGTCGCGGTTGATGCCATGCAGGCGCATGGTGCGCATGCGTGCGGCGAGTTCGGCATCGCGCGTGACCACCATGCCGCCTTCGCCGGTGGTCATGGTCTTGTTGGCATAGAAGCTGAAGACGGTGATGTCGCTGTCCAGGGTGCCTACCAGCCTGCCGTCGAGCCGGGTGGGGAAGGCGTGCGCCGCGTCTTCGATGACGCGCAGGCCATGGCGCGCCGCCAGCGCCAGGATCGCGTCCATGTCGCAGGCCAGGCCGGCGTAGTGCACCGGCATCACGGCGCGGGTGCGCGGGGTGATCGCCGCGGCGACGGCGGACGGCGAGATGTTCAGGGTAACGGGATCGACATCCACCAGCACCGGACGGGCGCCGAGGTAGCGCACGACTTCGGCGGTGGCGGTGAAGGTCATGGTGGGGACGATGACCTCGTCGCCCGGACCGATGCCCACGCTCTCGAGCGCCAAGTGCAGGCCGGCGGTGGCGGAATTGACCGAGATCGCCTGCACGTCGCCGCCCAGGTAGGACTGGAATTCCTGTTCGAAGCGGCGCGTGGTCGGCCCCGTCGTCACCCAGCCGGAACGCAGGCAGGTTTCGACGGCACGGATTTCTTCGTCGCCGATGTCGGGTAGCGCAAAGGGGAGGAAGGTCCGCGGGATGTTGTCGAGCGGATCAGGGTTCAATTGCGCGACAGCCTGTGCCGGTTCAGCCATGGGAAACCTCGTGTGCGAAAGTGGTCAGGAAGCGTTGTCCGAGGACGGGATAGGTCAGGTTGGCCAGGGCGTGGGCGCGGCCGCGCTCGCCCAACACGCGCCGCTCGCTTCTGGACAGGGCCAGCAGGGACGCCAGGCCGTCGGCGACGGCGCGCGGATTCTCCGGCGCCACGGTCAGGCCGCAACCCGCCTCCAGCACCGGGTCGTTGCCGGCTTCCACCGCATGCAGCACCGGGCAGCCGCCCATCATGTAGTCGATCAGTTTGTTCGGCGCGATGCCGAAGCGGTACAGGGGCTGGCGTTGCCAGCCGAGGTAGGCGATGTCGATCAGCGCCATCAAGGCCGGGATCTGGGCCTTCGGGATGGGGGGCGCGAAATACAGGTGCGCAAGGCCGAGCTCGCGTGCGCGCCGCTCGAGCCGGGCCTTCTCGGGACCATCGCCCACCAGCACGAAGGCCAGCGGCTTGTCCTTGAGGAGAGCGGCGGCATCGAGCAGGGTGTCGAGCGCATTGGCCAGCCCGTGGCTGCCAGCGTAGCCGACCACCGTGCGGCCCTGGGCGCGCAGGCCGGCGAGCAGGGCGTCGAGTTCCTCGGGCAGGGCCGGCGGCGCGGCCAGCCATTCGCTTGGGTCGGTGCCGTTCGGGATTACGTGCAGCTTGTGCGGCGCCATGCCGCGCGCCTCAAGGTGCTCGCGCACCTTGGGCAGGATGGACACGACCGTATCGGCGTGGCGGCAGGCGTAGTCCTCGGCCGCCTGCAGCAGCCGGATGAAGGGATGGTGGCGCGAGAAGCCGCCCAGTTCCATCGGGGACAGCGGCCACAGGTCATGCACCTCGTGCAGCAGGCGCGCCCGGGCGAGGCGTGCGATCCGGTGCGCCGGCCAGATGTCGAGCGGATAGGTGCTGGAGGCGATCACGACCTGCGGCGCCACCTCGCGCACCAGCGCGGGCGCTTCACGCCACAGGCGGGCCACGAAAGCGGCCATGTTGCGCACCCGCGCCAGGCCGTTGCCGTGGTAGGGCGGCGTGGCGAACCAGGTGTAGTCGATGCCGTCGATGGTTTCGTCACGCCGGCTGCGTCCCGCCATGCTTGGGGCGCGGGCGCGCACGTGGGCGTGGCTGGCCGCCACGATCCGTACCCGGTGCCCGAGCCGCACCCACTCGCGCGCGAGGTAGTAGGGCCGGTATTCCATGCCGTGGTGGACCGAGCCGGCGTAGTGGTTGATCAGGAGGATGTTCATGGTGGTGTCGGGTAATGCCTCTCAGGCGCGCCAGGCCACTTCTTCGACCAGCCGGCGCACGTTGCAGCGCGTGCTTTCGACCCAGTTGGTCTCCCACTGCACCGGATGGGTGAGCAGGCAGATGTGCTGGTACTTCCCGAGCGCGTCGAACGGCGACAGCGGGTAGTAGTAGACCGGGTGCTTGCGGTCGCTGATGTAGAGGTCGAAGCAGCGCAGCAGCTCGGCATCGTAGGATTCGCATTCGATGCCGCAGCGGCGGCGCAATGCCTCGTCGCGCAGGAGCTCGTGGTTGATGACCTTCAGGCGGCGGTTGGCGAAGTCGCCGTGGCTCGCCACCGTCGTGAGGGGCAAACCCAGGCGCTCGACGATCCGGCTGACGTTGCGGGCGAACAGTTCGCGGATTTCGGGGAAGCGCTGGCGCACCGCCTCGGCACTGCGCAGGCGGTGGCGCTTGGCGAAATCGGCCACTTCTTCATAGTGATAGCTGGCCTCGCTGCCGGCGGCCTCGATCTCGCGCATGAAGCCGTAGTCCAGTGTGCAGAGCCGGAAGTAATAGCTCGCACGGACGCCATGGCGCGATTCGATGGCGAACATCTTCTTGGCGGTGCGCAGGTCGCTGTCGATGTCGTGCCGGTGCACGAAGCTGCGCGGCATGGGATGGCTCTGGGCGCGGTCCTTGTCATGCGACTGGCGGAAGAATTCGCGCACCGACAGCTGGGCATAGCCGGCGTCGGCGACCTCGCGCACGAGGGTGTCGTATTCGCCGAGCCGGCTCGGCATCAGGTAGTCCGCGTAGACGCGGTTGAGCATGGCGTTCATTGCGGGCTCATTGCAAGTGATAGCTGGCGCGGTAGGGGCGGAAGCCCAGGATGGTCTTGAAGTTGCGGAGCCCAGGCTGGGCGCCGAAAAACGTGTCGTACATGACGTAGCGGACTTTGCCGGCGTCGATCAGCTGGCAGATCGCTTCGCTCAGGAGCAGGTGCATGATGCCGTCGTTATTGCGGATTCCCATCATTTGGGAAAACGAGGCGAAATTCCCGTAAACGCCCAGGGTGGCATAGGCGACGAGTTTTCCTTGCGGGTTCAATACGCCCCAATAATGGAAATGTTGTTGACGGTCGAAACGTTCCTGTTTTTCCAGGTAGTGCCCGTCCATTTTCCGGCCCTGCCGGACATCGAGGCTGGTATTGATCTCGTGGATATCGTCGACATAATCGTTACGATCGATCTCGCGCACCACATATCCGCGGCTGCGGGCCCGCCTGGCGTGATAGCCGCCCTGGTTCTTGCCCTTGATGTGGTCGAGGTAGGCGTCGCGATTCGGGAAAGGCGCAAGGTCGACCAGGGCGGCGCCAATGGTTTTATGGCGGATGATCTTGAAACGCGGATGTGGTTTCGTGTAATTGCGATACGTCGCCTTGATATCGACCGGATCGATCTGCTGCGAGAAATAGAGCCGCGCACGCGGCAGTTTCATTACCTCGAGAAACGTATTGTAGTGTTGCAAGAACATAGGCGCTCTCATATTTCTTTGATAACTAGACAATACGGCCGATGCTGCCGGTCCCTTTTGAACTGCGATAAAACCCTGGCTTTGGAATCAATCGATTCAGCGAATTGGATGGGCGGATAGATTGCTCTTCTTAAACAGTTTTTTTCGACGCGGATGGGGAGACAGCAAATCGGCATAAAACGCGATTAATTTGGCTTCTTCGTTTTCCCAGTTGTAGCGCGCGAGGACGGCGCGGCGCCCGTTGGCGCCCATGGCGCGCGCCTCGCGCGGATGGCTGGCGAGGTGGTCGATCGCGGCTGCGATCGCCGCCGGGTCGCGTGGATCGACGCACAGGCCGCAGCGGCTGCCCTCGACGATGTCGCGCCAGAGCGGGAAGTCGGAAGCGATCACGGGGATGCCCGCAGCCATGTATTCGAACATCTTGACCGGCAGGGCGTCACGGTAGCTGGCGGTCGGCAGCAGGGTGACCAGGCCGGCGAAGGCGCGCCCCATGACGCCGGCGATCCCGCCCCGGTCGAGGTGGCCGAGCGCATCGACACGGCGCCAGCCGGGGTGGCGCCTGACCTCGGCCTCCAGCTCGGCCTCGGCAAAGCTGCCGGCCAATGCCAGTCGCGCCGGCGAGCGCAGCAGGGCGCACGCCTGGACCAGCTCGCGCACGCCGCGGATCGCGGAGATGCTGCCGACGTAGCAGAAGCTGTCACGCACCGGGGCGCCGGACGCCGGCCCCATGAATTCCTCGGCGCGTGGATAATTGTTGACGTCCACCACCAGGGCATTGTGCGCAGCCAGGCGGTCGCGGATGGTCGGGGTCGCCGCCAGCAGCCCGTCGAAGCGGCGCAGCGCGCCGGCTTCGAGCATGCCGTAGGCGCGCGACAGCAGGCGTGCGCTGCGCGGCGACAGGTAGGGCTTGTCGAGCAGCTGGTTGGGCACGTCCTCGTGGGCGTCGAACACCACTTTGCGGCCGCCGAGGACGAGGCGCAGGCCGACCGGAATCAGCTCGGGATCGTGCAGCTGGTAGACCTCGGCATCGAGCGCCAGCGCCGCCCGGCCGACCCGGCGGGTGGCGAGCAGCATGCGTTCGCGCCGGCCGGAAGGGCGCCCGACATCGACGATCCGGATGCCGTCGCGGCAGGCGTCGCCGAGGCCGTCGGCCACGACCAGGGAAACCTCATGCCCGTGGCCGGCGAGGCTGCGGCACTGCTTCACGAAGATCCGCGTATCGAAGCGCGGATGTGCCGAGCTCAGGTGCACGATGCGGGCCATGTTTCCTCTCGTACGAATAAGGCGTGCTGGAGCCGGGCGTGGGGTGCGAGCATCGGCCGGGCAGGTTTCGACCTCATGCGTCCATCCTTCATGCCGCCTTGTCGCCGGCCTGCTCGGCAACGCGTTCGTCCCGCAGCTGCGACATTCCGTCGGCCAGCGCCTGCACCACGCGGTGCGCGCTCGGGCGGTCGAGGTAGGGGCCCATCGGCAGGCTCAGCACTTCGTGCGCCAGGCTGGCCGCCACCGGGCAGCCGCCCGGGCTGGCCCACTGTGCATAGGCCGACTGGCGGTCGATCGGCACCGGGTAGTGCACCGCGGTCGGGATGCCGGCCGCGTGCAGGACTTCCTGCAGCCGTTCGCGCCGGGGTACCAGGACCGTGTACTGTGCGTACACGCTGGTCCGGTCGGGCCGGCAGCCGACCGGCTCGAGCATATGATCGGGCTCACCCGCGAGCGTGCTCGCGAGCAGGTCGTCGTAGCAGGCGGCGGCGCGCTGGCGTTGCTCGATTTCCCATTCGAAGCGCTCGAGCTTGGCCAGCACGATGGCGCACTGCAGGGTGTCCATGCGGCCGCCCACGCCGATGCGGGTATGCACGTAGCGGCGCGACTGCCCGTGCACGCGGATTTCGCGCATGGCGCCGGCCAGGGCGTCGTCGCTGGTGAAGATGGCCCCGCCGTCGCCATAGCAGCCGAGCGGCTTGCTGGGGAAGAAGCTGGTGCAGCCGATGGTCGACAGGTTGCAGCTCCTGCGGCCGCGGTAGGTGGCGCCGAAACTCTGGGCCGCATCTTCGATCACGGCCAGGCCGTGGCGCTCGGCGATGGCGTTGATCTCGTCCATGTCGGCCGGCTGGCCGTACAGCGAGACCGGGATGATGGCGCGGGTGCGCGGCGTGATGCGCGCCTCGAGCAGGCGGTGGTCGAGGTTGCAAGTGCCGGCCTCGACGTCCACGAACACCGGGGTCGCGCCCAGCAGCACGATCGCTTCGGCGGTGGCGATGAAGGAAAACGGCGTGGTGATGACTTCGTCGCCGGGCTTGATGCCGAGCGCCATCAGCGAGATCACCAGGGCCTCGGTGCCGGAAGATACGGTGATGCAGTGGCGCGCGCCGGTAAAGCCGGCGAGGCGGCCTTCCAGTTCGGCCACCTCCGGCCCCATGATGTACTGGCCGTGCTCGAGGACCGCCCCGATGCGTGCGTTGATCAGCTCGCGCGAAGCGAGGTATTGCGACTTGAGGTCGATGAAATCCATGGGGTCCTCGTCAGGGTTGGAGGGCGGCGCGTTCGAGGTGGCAGACCCCGTCGTGCAGCACGTACAGGTCGCCGGTGTGGGGGCAGCGGGCTTCGGCTTCGACCTTGCGCGCGGCGGCGGTCAGGGGAAGGTCGAGGCGTTCGCCGAACCGGCTGATCCAGCCGATCTGGCGCGCCGGCACCCCGGCCACCAGGGCAAACGCGGGCACGTCGCGGTTGACGACGGCCCCAGCGGCAACGAAGGCGTATTCTCCGATGGTGACGCCGCACACGATGGTGGCATTGGCGCCGATGGTGGCGCCGCGCCGCACCAGGGTGCGCCGGTATTCGTGCTTGCGGGTCACCGCCGCGCGCGGGTTGTAGACGTTGGTGAACACCATGCTCGGGCCGCAGAACACTTCGTCTTCGAGCGTGACGGCGTCATAGATCGAGACATTGTTCTGGACCTTCACCTGGTTGCCGAGCACGACGTCGTTGCCGACATAGACGTTCTGGCCCAGCGAGCAGTCTTCGCCGACGCGGGCGCCGGCGCAGACGTGGGCGAAGTGCCAGACCCGGGTGCCGTCGCCGAGGGCGGCGCCGTGGTCGACGATGGCGCTGGAATGAATGACGATGGCCATGATCAATACTCCAGCGGCAGGGCGATGCGCTTGCCGTCGCGCGCCGAACGGTAGGCCGCCACCAGCACCTCGAGCGACTTCAGGCCTTCGCGCCCGTCGGTCTCCGGCTCGGCCTCGCCGCGCAGCACCTTGATCACGTTGTCGTAGTAGAGCGGGTGGCCGAAGCCGTAGACCGAGGTGGTCTGGTAGCTGGCTTCCTTGACGCGTTCGTCATCCGGATCGGGCGTGGCGAATTCCCACTGCTGCACCTCGTTGACGGCGACGCCGCCGATGCGCGCGGTGCCGTGCTCGCCGAGGATGGTGATCGAGCCTTCCATGTTGTGCGGGTAGGTCAGCATGGTGACGTTCATCGAGCCGAGCGCGCCGTTGCGCCAGCGCACACTGATGACGCCGGTGTCCTCGACCTCGATGTCGCGCGCCAGGGTGGCGGTGTAGGCCTGCAGGCTTTCCACGGGGCCGACGATCCAGTCGATCAGGTCGACGTAGTGGCTGGCCTGGTTCATGAAGGCGCCGCCGTCGAATTCCCAGGTGCCGCGCCACTTGGCGCTGTTGTAATACTCGTCCGGGCGGGTCCAGAACACGTTCAGGTTGACCATGTAGATGCGCCCGAAGCGTTTCTTTTCCACTGCGCTCTTGAGCAGCTGCAGGGTGGCGTTGCGGCGGTTCTGCTTGACGACGAACAGGCGCACCCCCGCGGCGTCGGCCGCCGCGACCATGGCCTTGCCGTCTTCCCAGCGCGTGGCCATCGGCTTTTCGGTGATGACGTGGTGGCCGGCGCGCGCCACCTGGATCGCCTGCTGGGGGTGCAGTCCGGACGGGGTGCAGAGCACGAAGGCGTCGGCTTCGCACTCGGCCAGCATGCGGTCCAGGCTGCGCCAGGCGCGGGCGCCGGTGGTGCCTGCCGCGCTGTCGAGGGCGCGCGGGTCGACGTCGCACACCCCGACCAGTTCGGCACGGTCATGGTGTTCGCGGATGGCATTCATGTGGTTCTTCGCTATGCGGCCGCAGCCGACCAGGGCGAAGCGGATCTTGCGGTCGAGGATGGCAGGGGGGTAGGAACGCATCGTGTTCTCCGGCTTGTTCGGTGTGTGGTTGCCTTGATTCCGTGACGTGGGGCTGTTGCTGGCCTGGTGCTGCGGGCGGGCCTCAGGCCTTGACGACGTTCGGCAAGCGTTCGGTGTAGACGCCGCGGGTGTCGACGATCAGGTTGGCGTACTGGCGCACCAGCTCATAGTCGAAGGCGCTGTGGGCGGTGGCCACCAGCACCACGTCGTAGGAGGCGATCGCGTTCGGGCTCAGGGGGATGCTGGAGAGCTCGAAGCGGTGCTCGCGCATGCGCGGGAAGACCGGCACGTGCGGGTCGGAATAGTCGACGGTGGCGCCCTTGCGGCGCAGGATCTCCATCAGGGCCACCGAGGGCGACTCGCGCATGTCCTCGACGTCTTTCTTGTAGGCGATGCCGAGCACCAGCACGCGGCTGCCCATGATCGAGCGCCCGCGCTCGTTCAGGGCGTCGGCGACCTTGCTGATCACCCAGTGCGGCATGTCGCTGTTGATCTCGCCGGCCAGCTCGATGAAGCGGGTATGGACGCCGTATTCGCGCGCCTTCCAGGTAAGGTAGAAAGGGTCGATCGGGATGCAGTGGCCGCCCAGGCCGGGGCCCGGATAGTAGGGCGTGAAGCCGAAGGGCTTGGTGGCGGCGGCGCGGATCACCTCGTGGATGTCGATGCCCATGCGGTCGGCAATGATCTTCATCTCGTTGACCAGGCCGATGTTGACGGCGCGGTGGATGTTCTCGAGCAGCTTGGTCAGTTCGGCCGCGCGGGTCGAGCTGACCGGGACCACGCGGTCCACCGCGGCCCGGTACAGGGCCAGGCCGGCTTCCAGGCAGGCCGGGGTGGAGCCGCCGCACACCTTCGGAATGGTGCGGGTCTGGAAATGCGGGTTGCCCGGGTCTTCGCGCTCGGGCGAGAACACCAGGAACAGGTCGCGCCCGACGGTGAAGCCGCGCGACTCCAGTCGCGGGCGCAGTTCTTCCTCGGTGGTGCCGGGATAGGTGGTGCTCTCCAACGACACCACCTGGCCTTCGCGCACATAGGGCAGCAGGGCGCTGACGGTGCCGAGCACATAGGACAGGTCGGGCTCGCGGAAGGCGTTCAGCGGGGTCGGTACGCAGATGATCAGGGCGTCGGCCTCGCCGGCGCGGGTGAAGTCGGCGGTGGCTTCGAAGCCGAGCTCGCGCGCCGAGCCGATCGCCCTGGCGTCGATGTGCTTGATGTAGCTCTCCCCGCGGTTCAGGCGTTCGACCTTTTCGGTATCGATGTCGATGCCCAGCACCTTGAAGCCTTGCGCCGCATAGCAGAGGGTCAAGGGCAGGCCGACGTAGCCGAGGCCGACAATGCCGATGACGGCGGTGCGGTCCTGCAGCTTGGCCAGCAGCTGCTCCAGGTGAGGGGAGGTGTTCTCGTCGCGCATGTGTTTCCTCGTCGGTGACAGTGGGGGGTACGGGTTCAGATCCGGAACGGCACGAACTTCTTGATCAGGCTCGGCGCCTGGGTATCCGCCACCAGGGGCGGCGCCGTCACCGGCGAGGTAGGCACGTATTCGGCGACGATGGCCTTGACCATCGATTCGATCGTGCCGCGCTCGTGGGTTTCGCAGGCCATCATCAGGCAGGTGATGCAGGTTTCCAGCACACTGGGGCGCAGTGCGCTTTCCTTCATGCGCATGATGCGCGGGTGCTCGCTCGGGAAGACGGTGCCCTCGGTCAGCAGTTCCTCGTGCAGCTTTTCGCCGGGGAACAGGCCGACGAACTGGACCTCGATGTCGCCGCGCGGGTTCTGCGGCGACCGTTCGGTGAGCCCGGACATGGCGATCATGGTGCGGGCCAGGTCGACGATCTTGACCGGCTCGCCCATGTCGAGCACGAACACGTCGCCGCCCTTGGCCATGGCGCCGGCCTGGATCACCAGCTGGGCCGCCTCGGCGATCAGCATGAAGTAGCGCGACACCTCGGGGTGGGTGATGGTCAGCGGGCCGCCGCGGGCGATCTGGCGCTGGAACAGGGGGATGACTGAGCCGGACGAACCGAGCACATTGCCGAAGCGGACCATGCAGAAGGTCGTGTGGGCGCCGTGGCGCACGGCCGCCGCCTGGAAGATCAGCTCGGCGATGCGCTTGCTGGCGCCCATGATGTTGGTCGGGCGTACCGCCTTGTCGCTCGAGATCAGCACGCATGTTTCGACCTTGTGCTGGGCCGCGGCGCTGGCCACGACCTGGGCGCCGATCACGTTGTTGCGCAGTCCTTCGACGATATTGGCTTCGACCAGGGGCACGTGCTTGTAGGCGGCGGCGTGGTAGATGGTGTTGACCTTGCCGTCGCGCAAGATGCGCTCGACCAGTTCGCTGTTGCAGACCGAGCCCAGGTGGGCGTGGATCGCCAGGCCCGGGAAGCGCGCGGCCAGCTCCTGGCGGATGGTGTAGAGCGCGTACTCGGAGTGGTCGAGCAGGTGCAGCTCAAGCGGGGTCAGCGTGACGATCTGGCGGCACAGCTCGCTGCCGATCGACCCGCCGGCGCCGGTGACGAGCACGCTCTTGCCGCGGACGCAGCGGGCGAACAGGTCGAGCCGCGGCGGCACCGGGGCTCGCCCGAGCAGGTCCTCGAACTTGAGTTCGCGGATCGTGCCTTGCGCCGGCGGCCGGTCGTCGGCCAGGTCGACCAGGCGGCTCAGGATCTTGACCGGCACCCCGGCCTGGCCGAGGCGCTGCATGATGTCGCGCAGGCGCTCCGGCGACACCGAGGGCAGGGCGATCACGATGGTGCGGATGCCCTGCGAAGCCACCAGCTCGGCCAGGCGCGTGGTATTGAACACGCGCAGTCCGGCGATGGTGCGTTCGTTCAGGGCGCGCTTTTCGTCGAAGAAGCAGACCGGGCGGTATTCGTCGCTGTGGCGCATCGCCTGCACCAGGCGCGCACCGGCATCGCCGGCGCCGTAGACGGCCACCGCATCGGACGCGCCGGCGCGCCGCCCGCCGTGGGCGCGCAGCAGGTTGCGCAGGCCGATACGGGAAATGACGACATACGAGAAAACCACGAACCAGTAAATGGCGAGCGCGCTGCGCGGAAAACGCGGCTCGTTCATGATGATTAATACGACATACACGCACAAAATGGCGAATGCGAGTGCGGCGCCGGTAAAACTCAATAAACGCTGGTCGATAAAACGGATGACGGCGCGGTATAAATCGGATACCGAAAATGCGGCAATGGTGACCACGGCCACCAGCGCATACGACGCGGGACCGAAATTCTGTGCAAGCTGTAAATCGCCACCCCGTAATATCATCGCGATCAGGAAACAGACCGGCAATGCCAGCAGGTCGCAGCCCACCATCAGGGCGATTTTACTGGTGCGGCTCATCGACACCATCCGTACGCAAAGCTGGCTGAAAAGATCGGATCTGAAATTGGACATGGCAATCCGCTGCGGTTAGGAATTAATGAAAGCCTAGAGAAATTCGGGCGCGGCAATGCATAAAACGAGATAATCCGGTCATTATCCAGAAAGGAAACAAGTAAATGAAAAGAAGTTTTGTAAATTTATTATCAGGCGGCTACTACTAATGGAGTTTGACCTGACTCAACGGCGGCAAGTGAATTAATTCGAAAAGGCTTGAAAATGAAAATAGGAAATGAAAATAGGAAATAAATCGCCTATTTCATTTCCATCGATTATTTAATTGATGAGCGGAACTGATGAGCAGACAGGGGCCTGCGCAGGCCACGCGGACGGTCGCCGGCGCGGCAGGAAGAGGAGAGGAAAGGACGACGCGCCGGCAAGGCGGCGCGTCGGAGAGGGCGGAAGCGCCGCCGGCCGGGCCGGCAGCGGGTTCAGGCGGCCGGGCGGCCCGGGCGCGGTTGCGGCGCCATCGGCGGCACCGTGATCTGCTCGTTCAGGCGCAGGAACTTGAAGCCGGCCAGCACCTGGCCAGGCTTGCCCTCGCGCGCATTGCGGGCCTCGCGCTCGGCGGCGCGGGCGATGAAGGAGTCGAACGTCTCTTCGCGCACCTGCGGCGCCTGCGAGTGCAGGAAGCGCCGCTCGCCGTTCAGGCCCAGCACCACCAGGCCGACGTGCGAGGCCCAGTATTCGCCGTTGCGGGTCGAGATTACGTTCACGAAGTCGCCTTCCTGCAGCTGGGCGGCGATCGCCGCCACGCCTTCCTTGGGCACGTAGGCCTGGCGGCTGCTCTCGACCGGGATGTCGCGCACCGTGTTGTGGCGGGTGCGCAGGAAGCGCGCGCGGTCAACCGTCATCGCATACGAGGGGCCGCCTGGCCCGGCCAGCTCGGCGCTGACGTCGGTCACCAGCCAGCGATTGGCCACGTTCCAGTCCATCTCGGTGTAGTGGTTGCGGGTGGCCACGCCGATCACGCCGTCGCGGTAGCGGATCCGCTGCAGCATCCAGAAGAATTCTTCCCAGGACTGCGACAGGGCCATCGCGTAGGTGTGTTCGGCGAAGACCACGCAGTCGCTTTCCTTCAGGCTGAACAGCGGCAGGTCGTCGTGTACCTCATACGGAAACTCGCCCAGCAGGTGCAGCGAATACGGCTGGCCGAGGTTCTTGCGGCCGATCGCGGCGATCCGCTTGCGCAAGTCGGGTTCGGCTGTGTGGATGTGGGCGATATAGCGGCCCGCTTCCTGCGGCGTCATCTGGTAGATCTGCTTCTGCAGCACGGCGGCCAGCGGCAGCTCGGCTGCCGGCGTTCCCGGGTTGGCGGAAGACTGTGGCGTCGGAGGAGCGCTGGCGCAGCCGGCGAGGGCGGCGCCGGCAAGCAGCAGGCTGCTGAGGCGGATGGCAATAGGCATTTGCAAAAAAGAGACACTTAAGACGATGAAGGTGCAGCCACGCTACTCCTGCGCTCGCGTAAAAGAGAATGAAATTTTGTTCATTCACTATAACTTCATCGACGTTCGAATATGTACATTCCTGGAAGTTATATAAAGGCGAACACAAGTGATTATTCAGCAAGCTTGACATCATCAATACTCCCGACCATGGCAGAAAGTTGCCTACCAGTTGCATACCAATAGCTATAATCTCAGGAGAGACGTCATGTTCAAGCAGAAGCCGCTCGCAGCGGCCGTTTCGTTGGCCGTTTGGAGTCTGGCCGCCGCGTCCGCCGTCGCGCAGGACGCACCGTCGGGACAAATCCAGACCGTCGAGGTCACCGGTATTCGCGCCTCGATGGCCAAGTCGCTGGCCGTTAAACGCGATTCTTCCGCCAACGTCGAGGTGATCACCGCCGAAGACGTGGGCAAGATGCCGGACAAGAACCTGGCAGACTCGCTGCAGCGTCTCGCCGGCGTGGCCGTGCGTACCGACTACGACGAGGCCGAAAAAGTCGCAATGCGCGGCTCCAACCCGGACCACACCCTGATCCTGTTCAACGGTCACACCGTCTCGGGCGGCGACTGGTACTTCGCCGACCAGCTCTCGAGCAGCCGTTCGACCAGCCTGTCGCTGATGCCTTCGACGGTCCTGAACCAGGCTGTCGTCTACAAGACCTCGCAGGCCAACATCGTCGACGGTGGCATGGCCGGCACCATCAACGTGTCCACCCGCAAGCCGCTGGCGCAGAAGGAGCGCCTGACCGGCGTCGTCAACCTCGGCGCCGTGTACTCGCAGCTGCCGAGCAAGGCCGCGCACGACACCAACGCCTCGATCAACTGGAAGAACGAGTCGAACACCTTCGGCTTCATCCTGCAGGGCTTCGCCGAGAAGCGCCACTCGCGCCGCGATTCGGCTTCGCGCTTCGCCTACTCGGGCGGCAGCGGCTGGGATGTGATCAACACCAGCACCATGAAGGGCATCACCGACGAATCGCTGGCCGGCACCGGCTACAAGGCCTCGGACCTGGAAGGCGTGCGCATCCCGGGTTCGATGAGCATGGAATACGTGGAAGGCGTGCGTGACCGCAAGGGCGGCATGTTCTCGGCGCAGTTCAAGCCGAACAACGACCTCGACATGACCATGACCGGCTTCCATTCGGAGATGAAGGCGAATAACTTCGGCCGCCTGAATGCCGGCGCCATGTTCAGCATGCTGCGCGGCCTGGGCGGGGCGCAGGGCGTCGCCACGCCGACCGACTCGAACGGCCAGCGCGTCTACGCGCAGATCAAGAACCCGATCATCGTCACCGAACGCACCATGTACGGCCACGAGCTGAAGGTGCTGAAGGCAGCCGACATCGTCTACCCGGCCGGCACCACCCCGCAGTACATCGGCGAGACCGAAGGCGCCTACCGCGACGGCGCCAAGGCCAGCAGCGCCTTCCTCGACCTCGACGTGAAGTACCGCGTCAGCCCGGACCTGACGGTCAAGGCGCTGCTGTCGGCCACCAAGGGCGTCGGCGAGACCGCGCTCGACCAGGGCCTGACCTATACTCGCTACGGCACCGGCGTGTCCTATGCGCTGGGCAGCCTGTACGACGCCCCGTTCGTCAAGTGGTATGGTACCGGCCCGAACGTCCCGGGCCGCAACGCCGACGGCAGCGGCTACGTGCTGACCGGCCGCGCCGCCTCGGGCGTGACCACCAACGACCGCGAGAAGAGCATCAACCTCGATGCCGAGTACAAGCTCGACACGACCTACGTCAAGTCGCTCGAGTTCGGCGTGCGCCACGCCGACCACCGCCGCGACAGCGCCCGCCGCTTCCCGCAGCTGCGCAGTGGCGACCTGAACGCCAACGCACCGACCGGCGCCTTCAATTTCCAGCCGATCCCGGCGGACTTCGGCGCCGACCTGGACGGCCCGGCAGGCTGGGACAACACCAGCTGGACCCTGACTCCGGACGCGCTGAAGGCCTATTTCGCGGCCAACTACAAGCCGACCAACTCGGAATGGGAGCGCCGGGTCTCGACCGAACTCGACATGCGCGAGCGCCAGAGCTCCGGCTACCTGATGGCCAACCTGGAAGGCGAACGCTGGTCGGGTAACGTGGGCCTGCGCTACGTGCGCACCCAGGTCAACGCCAACGTGCCGTCGCCGCTCCCGGCAGGCACCTGCCCGCGCACCGAACCGGGCAAGCCGGCGACCACTTGCGCCGCCGTGCCGGGCGCGATCACCACCGCCAGCGACGGCGTGCAGTACTACGACGGCGTGCCGTTCAATCCGCTCGCCGGCGTGATGTACTTCAAGCAGGCCAAGGACAGCAAGTTCAACAACCTGCTGCCGAGCCTGAATCTGCGCTACGAGCTGACCAAGGACCAGATCCTGCGCTTCGGCGCCAGCAAGACCATCTCGCGCCAGAACTACAACATCCTGGGCGCCGGCTACGGTTCGCCGACCTGCACCGACGGCTTCTGCCAGGTCACCGGCCCGAATCCGAACCTGGAGCCGCTGTTCGCCAAGAACCTGGACCTTTCGTACGCCTGGTACTTCGCGCGCCGTTCGATGGTGGGCGTGAACCTGTTCGCCTCGAACATCACCGGCTATCCGAAGACCGGCGTGGCCGGCCAGGACACCGTGCAGCTGCTCGACCCGCGTGACAACGTCATCAAGAACTTCGCGGTGAACTCGGCCTCGCAGCAGGGCGCGCGCATCCGCGGCATCGAGCTGATGTACGAGCAGCCGTTCGGCAGCACGCCGTTCGGCTTCACCTCGAACGTCAGCCGCGCCAAGACCGAAGTGGATGACGGCCGCCCGATGGTGGGCGCTTCCGAGTATGCGGCCAACCTGGGCGTGTACTTCGAGAACGACACCGTGTCGGCGCGACTGGTCGCCAACTACCGCAGCGAGTACGTCAACACCTCGACCGCGCCGGCGCCGAACGCCAACAGCCAGGGCCTGTCGACCATCAACGGCATCCTGATGCCGGTGGCGCCGACCATGGCCGCGCCGGTGACCACGCTGGCCTTCAACGCGAGCTACAACCTGCGTCCGGACCTGGTGCTGTCCTTCGATGCGACCAACCTGACCAACGTGAAGCGCGCCTACTACCGCTACAGCGAAGCGGAGCAGCAGAAGCTGGACGTCTCTGGCCGCATCTTCTACCTGAATCTGAAGTACCGCTTCTGATTCCGGCCTAGTCCGGTCAAAGGGGGAGCTTCGGCTCCCCTTTTTTTATCCGCAGCGCGGCGCTTCCACTGCGGCCCGCCGCCCTGTAGGAGACGGCCTATCGAACAATGTGCGGCACCTAACGGTGGGTCCGGGAGCCCATCGTTATCATGGGAACCGTCTGAGTGAGGCACCTGTGCGACAAGCGCACGGTACCGACAGCTCAACAGGTTAGCCGGTCGCCTCGAGGACCGGCACCAATTTCGGGCCGCGCCCCAGGCGTCGGCCCCCAACGGAAGTGGAGGTCGCCATGTCCGAGATCAAGCAGCCACCCAAGCACCTGGTTCGTGAATACCTCGAGCGCCGTGCGCGGGACAGCGCGCCACCGCCGACGCCGGAGGAAATCCGCCGCCAGCTCGGCTGGGGAATGCTGATGCCCTCCGATCTCAAGATGGGGACCAACCGCTCCTGATCCCGCGCCGCGCCGCGGTTCACCACCGTCCACCAGGAGACACTCATGACCAGAAAGATCGGCAGCAAACACGAGGCACAACACCGCGGCAAGAAGGAGCGCCAGGAGATCCGCCGTACCAACATCGCGCGCGAAGCCGTCAAGATGGCCGAAGCCCGCGCCAAGTACCGCAACCAGGTCAAGGGCCGTCCGGCCATGGACCTGTCGGCGGCGAGCTGAGTTTTACCGAAGCAGTTTGCCCAACTGGCCCGCCTCCTCACAGGCGGGCTTTTTTTCGCCCCGCCATTCGCCGGCCCCGCCGTCGTCCGCCGAATACTTCGCCATTCACCGCCGCCACACTGCCATTCACCGAAAGGCGCTTCCATCGCATGTTGCTGTTCCGGTATCGTGTGTCCATACAGTCCACACACGAGGAGTCACGCATCATGCATACCGAAGAAGCGTACCGCTGGCGCAAGCAGGCCGTCCTGGGCCTGGTCCTGATCGCCGTCGGCACCGTCGTCCTGCTCGACCGCATGTACTACATCGACGCCGGCGCCTACTGGCGCTACTGGCCAGTGCTGCTGGTCGTGGTCGGCGTCACCCAGACCATCGGCTATCCGAGCCCGCGCGAATTCGGCAGCGGCCTGTGGATGGTCTTCATCGGCCTGTGGCTGTTCGCCTGCTTCAACCATGTCTTCGGCCTGACTTTCCGTAACAGCTGGCCGCTGTTCATCCTGGCCTGGGGCGTGAAGCTGGTGTTCCAGCCGCTGGTCGCCCGCCGTTTCGCCCAGCAGCAGTCGGCCCTCAAGAAAGTGGAGCATCAACATGAAGGATAATTTCCAGTCGAAGGGCGTCACCAGCCAGGTCGTGCTCGGCCTCCTCGTGATCCTGATGGGCCTGTTGTTCCTGCTCGATAACCTCGACCTCATCGAGATCCGCCGCGTCCTGAGCTTCTGGCCGATGGTGTTCATCATCGCCGGCACCGTGAAGCTGTGCGACACCCAGAGCCGCAACGGCCAGCTGCTGGGCGGCGGCCTGATCGGACTCGGCGTCCTGATGATCCTGGACCGGATGGACATCATCGACTTCAACATCCGCACCCTGTGGCCGCTGTTCCTGATCGGCGCCGGCGCCTTCGTGCTGTACAAGGCCCTGGATGCGCGCCGTGCCGGACCGACGGCGTCGCTGAAGGACGAGGCCGGTCCGGGAAGCGACGTGGTCGACGTGGCCGCCATCCTGGGCGGCTTCGAACGCCGTGTCACGACGCAGAACTTCCGCGGCGGCGAGATCACGGCGGTGATGGGCGGCTGCTCGCTCGACATGCGCACCGCCTCGATCCAGGACGAAGCCGTGATCAACGTGTTCGCGTTCTGGGGCGGCGTCACGCTCAAGTGCCCGCCCGACTGGACCGTCGTGTTGCAAGGTACCCCGATCATGGGCGGTTTCGAGGAAAAGACCGCGACCCCGCCGCACAGCCAGAAGCGCCTGATCATCCGCGGCTACGCGATCATGGGCGGCGTCGAGGTACGCAACTGATGGTGCTGGCGCGGCGCGGCAGCGCGCTCTACCTGCTGGCCTGGCTGATGCTGGGCCTGTTGCTGGCGGGGCTGGTCAATGCCGCCACCGGCGCGGGGCCCGGCGCCAGCCTGCTGTTCGCGCTGCCGCTCACGCTGTTCTACGCGGTCGCCTGCGGCTTCTCCAGCTACTACCTGTGCCGCGCCTTTCCGCTGGCGCAGCGTCCGCTGGGGGCGGTGCTCTCGGTATTCTTCTTCAGCGGCCTGAGCGCGGCGCTGCTGTGGTGCGCGGCGGGCAGTGCCTGGGCTGCCGTGTGCCGGCTGCTGCTGGACGAAGGCGAAGCGGTCGGGTTCACCCGGCCGTTCGCGGCCTTGATGCTGGGGATCGGGATGCTGCTGTACTGGATGACGGCGGTGGCCCAGCTGCTGGCGCTGGAATTCGAGCGCGCGCGCCGCGCCGAGACGCGCGAGCTGGAATCGCGCCTGCTGGCGCAGGACGCGGAGCTGCGCATGCTGCGCACCCAGATCGATCCGCACTTCCTGTTCAACAGCCTGAACTCGATCAGCGCGCTGACTGCGATCGACCCCGGCCGGGCGCGCGACATGACCCTGCAGCTGGCGGGCTTCTTCCGCCAGACGCTCGGACTCGAAGCGCACCGCAAGGTGCGCCTGCGTGAGGAGCTGGTGCTGGTCGAGCGCTTCCTGGCGATCGAAGGGGTACGCTTCGGCCCGCGCCTGCGCTTCGAGCACAGTGTGGGCGAGGGTGCGCACGAATGCCTGCTGCCGCCGATGATCCTGCAGCCGCTGGTGGAGAACGCGGTCAAGCACGGGATCGGCGGACTGCTGGAAGGAGGTAGCATACGCCTGCTTGCCGAGCGCTCCGGTTCGCTGTTGCGGATCCGGGTTGAAAACGATGCGGACCCGGATGAAACGGGAACGAAGGAAGGCAAGGGCATCGGCCTGGTGAACGTGCGCCAGCGCCTGGCGGCGGCCTATGGCAGGGACGGCAGCGTGCACTGGGCACGCGAGGACAATCTATTCCGGGTGGAGCTGGTGCTGCCCGCGGAGACGGAGGAGAAGTAAGCGATGCGAGTACTGATCGTCGACGACGAACACCTGGCGCGCGCGCTGCTGCGCGAATACCTGGCCGGCCATCCGGACATCGAGGTCGTGGGCGAATGCGCGAACGGCTTCGAGGCCGTCAAGGCCATCGGCGAGCTCGATCCGGAGCTGGTCTTCCTCGACATCCAGATGCCCAAGCTGGACGGCTTCGAGGTGGTGGAGCTGGCCGGCAGCAAACCAACCTACATTTTCGCTACCGCCTACGACCAGTACGCGCTGAAGGCCTTCGAGGTGCACGCGATCGACTACCTGCTCAAGCCCTTCAGCCGCGAGCGGCTGGCGCAGGCGCTGGACCATGCGCGCAGCCGCCGGCCGCAGCCGCAGCAGCTGGAGGCAGTGGTGCAGGATGCCGCCCAGCGGCGCGGCTACCTGGAGCGGGTCCTGATCAAGGACGGGGCGCGGGTGCACGTGGTGACAAGCAGCAGCATCGACTACATCGAGGCGCAGGACGACTACGTGCAGGTGACGGCGGGCGGCAAGGCCTGGCTGAAGAACCAGCGCCTGTCCGAACTCGAGGCCCAGCTCGACCCGCAGGTGTTCACCCGCATCCACCGCTCCTACATCGCCAATGTGGGATCGATCGTGCGCATCGAGCCGGCCAGCAAGGACAACCATTGCGCGGTGCTGAAGGACGGCACCCGGCTGCCGATCAGCCGCAGCGGTTATCAGAAGCTACGCGAGATGATGCGCTAGGGCGCGGCAGCGTCCACGTCCCACCAGGCCGGCAGCAGGGCGCGCACCTCCGGACGACCAAAGCGGTCGTCGATCAGCCAGACGACGCCACGGTCCGTCTCGGTGCGAATCACGCGCCCAGCGGCCTGGACCACCTTCTGCATGCCGGGATAGAGATAGGTGTAGTCGTAACCGGCCCCGAACATCGCCTGCATCCGCTCGCGCAGCTGCTCGTTCACCGGGTTCACCTGGGGCAGGCCGAGCGTGGCGACGAAAGCCCCGATCAGGCGCTCGCCCGGCAGGTCGATGCCTTCGCCGAAGGAGCCGCCTAGTACCGCGAAGCCGACGCCGCGTCCGCCAGGGGTAAAGCGTTCGAGGAAGGCGGCGCGTTCCGGCTCGCTCATGCGCCGCTCCTGGCGCCAGCTGGGGACCTCCGGATGGCGTGCCTGGAGTTCCTCCAGCACCTGTTCCAGGTAATCGAAGCTGCTGAAGAAGGCCAGGTAGTTGCCGGGACGTTCGACATACTGGCGCGCGACCAGGTCCGCGATCGGCCGCAGCGAGGCAGCGCGACGCTGGTAGCGGGTTGAGATGCCGCCGGCGATGTGGACCTCGAGCTGGCTGGCGGAAAACGGCGAGGCGACGTCGGCCCAGGCGGTGTCAAGCGGCATGCCAAGCAGGTCGCAGAAGTAGTGCCAGGGACTGAGGGTGGCCGAGAACAGCGTCACCGAGCGGGCCAGCGCGAAGCGCGGCGCCAGGAAGGGCGCCGGCACCACGTTGCGGATGCTGATGGTCGAATCCTTGGCGCCGGCGCGTGCAAGGTCGCACAGCGAATGCTCGCCGAAGGATTCGGCCAGGCGCAGGAAGGCCAGGGCGTCAAAATGGAAGCGCTGCAGTTCCGGGTCGAGCGGACCGGGGACCTCCACCAGGAAGTCGTTCACGGTGCTGATGGCGTTCTGCAGCGCGTCCAGCAGCCTGGCCGGCACCTCGGGCAGGACCTGGTAGGGCGCAAAGGGCAGCGGCGCCTCCTTGTCGACGCTGCTCCAGGCGCGGCCAACCCGTTCCAGGGCCTTCTTGACCACCCCGGGCGCGTTGGCGCGCGCGGCGCGCAGCTGGCCGCGCTCGAGTTCCACGCTGTACATCGCGCGGGCACGCGACACCATGTTGTGGGCTTCGTCGACCAGCACGCTGGTCTTCCAGCCGCGTTCCAGCGCCAGCGCGTAGAGCATGGCGCTGCCGTCGAAATAATAGTTGTAGTCGCCGACCACCATGTCGGCCCAGCGCGCCATTTCGCTGCCGAGGTAGTAGGAGCAGACGGCATGGGCAAGGCCTACTTCGCGCAGGGCATCGCGGTCCAGCAGGGCCAGCCGGGCGGCTGCTGCGCGCGCGGCCGGCAGGCGGTCGTAGAAGCCCTTCGCCAGCGGGCAGGCATCGCCCTGGCAGGCCTTGTCCGGATGCTCGCAGGCCTTGTCGCGCGCCGTCAGTTCGAGCACGCGCAGCGGCACCGTGCTGCCGGCGCCCAGGCTGGCGGCGGCATCGAGCGCAAGGCGCCGGCCCGGGGTCTTGGCCGCCAAGAAGAACACCTTGTCGAGGCCCTCTTGCGGCATCGCCCTCAGCACGGGGAACAGGCTGCCGACGGTCTTGCCGATGCCGGTCGGCGCCTGCGCCAGCAGGCAGCGTCCGCTGATGTTGGCGCGGTAGACGTCTTCCGCCAGCTGGCGCTGGCCGGGGCGGAAATCCGCATGCGGAAAGCGCAGTGCGCCCAGCGCCGCGTCGCGCGCCGTGCGGTGCGCCGCTTCGCTGGCCGCCCAGTTGGAAAAGCGTTCGCAGAGTTCGGTGAACAGGGCGGCAAGCTCTTGCGCGCTCCGGGTTTCGCGCAGCACGGTTTCCTGGCCGCTGCCGATGTCGTAGTAGACCAGGGCCAGGTTGACGCTGTCCATCCCGAGCTGGCGGCACAGCAGGTGACCGTAGACCCGCACTTGCGCCCAGTGCAGGTGGCGGTGGTTGTCGGGAATGGCGTCGAACTTGCCGCGGTGGGTCTTGATCTCTTCGATCAGGTTCTGGTCCGGGTCATAGCCGTCGGCGCGCCCGCGCACCTGCAGATCGCCCCAGCTTCCTTCGAGCGATACCTCGGTGCGGTAGTTCTCGCCGCGCCGGCTTGTTACGACCGCATGGCCATTGATGCCTTCCTGGGCGGTGGGCGAGGGCGTGAAGCGCAGGTCGAGGTCGCCCTCCTTGGCGGTGAACTCGCACAGGGCGCGTACCGCGACAGCGTAGTGAAGGCCGACATTCAAGCGGCCTGCTCCCACTGGAGGTAGCACACCGACACCGGCATCCCGTGCGTCGAACAGTAGTCGATCCAGCGCAGCTGGTTGTCCTGCAGGCGGTCGCCCGGCCCCTTCACCTCGATCATGGTGTAGCGGCCCTCAAGGGGCCAGAACTGGATCAGGTCGGGAAAGCCCGTGTGGTTGGCCCGGACGTCCGCCAGGATCCGTTCGCACCATTTGCGCAGGTGTTGCGGCGGGATGCAGGCCAGCGCCAGCTCCAGCAGTTCCTCGCTGAGTGCGCCCCAGTAGACGAAAGGCGAGGCAATGCCCGCTTTCTCGCGGTAGTGGGCGCGGATGGTGTCGCGGTAGCTGCCGTCGTCCAGCCGCGCCAGGCAGGCATCGAACTCGGCCTTGCGGCGCAGGTGGAAGTCCGGGCTGTGCAGGTCGGCCGGGCCGCGGTGGAAGGGGTGGAAGAAGGCGCCGGGAATGGCGGCGAAGACCGCCGGCCAGCACAGCAGGCCGAACAGGGAGTTGGCCAGCGCGTTCTCGACGTAGAACACCGGCGCGTCTGCGCTGGCCAGGTGGTCGCGCACCACGCCCTCGACCCAGCGGTCTTCCACCGGCATCGGCAGGGACAGGTCGAGGCGCTCGACGAGCGGCTTGCGGGCCGGCAGCCTGGCATGGCCGAGGCGGCGCGCCAGGCGCGGCCCGATGCGCATCAATTGCTGGCGCTCGGCCTCGCTTTCCGGCGCGGCCTGGGCTACCTGGAGCAGCGCATAGGCCTCGTCAAAGCGCTCGTGCTTTTCGAGCACGCGGATGGCGCGTCCGCGCGCGCCGAGGAAGCGGCAGCGCGCATAGACGGCGTAGGCATTGTCCCAGTCCTTGAGCTTTTCAAAACCCTGGCCGATCTGGAACAGCAGCTTCTCGCGCCGGCTCACCAGCCAGTCGTTGTCGAACACATGGGCGGGCAGGTCGCGCAGCACTTCGTCGAGCGGCTCGCCGGCGTAGAAGCGCTCCTTGCAGGCGTGCAGGAGGATGTAATGCTCGACGTCGGCGCGCGAGCGGAAACCGCGCGAGGCTTGCGAGATCTCGACCTGCTCGAAGCGGAACATGCCGAGGTCGGACAGCACGAATTCGGTCCAGTCCTGGGCCAGGTTACCGAAGAAGATCAGGCGCAGCCGGTCGCACAGCGGCTTGACCCCGATGCGCAGCGCGAGATCGGCGCAGTCGCGGTACCAGGCGGAGAACGCCCGGCTGTCGGGGAATTGCTCGCGCAGCGCTTCCAGCTGCTCGCCCTTGCGTGCGTTCCTGTGCGGCAGTTGCGGACCGAAGGCACCGGCGATCTCGGGCTTGGACAGCAGGTCGAACAGCTCGTCGAGCGAGATGACCGGGTCGGCCTCGACCCAGCCGGTGGCAAGCAGGTCGCGCGCGGCCTCGACCGGACAGCCGATCTCGGCATACACCAGCTTACTGGCGCGGAACAGATTCCCTTTTCGCATGACCATGCGCACGAACAGGGCGCGCGCAGGCTGCGGCAGCGTGGGAAAGGCGGCAAGGAAGGCGAGCTCGTCGTCGACCAGCAGGTCGCGATAGCGCTCGCCGATCCAGTCGAGGACGCGCTGGAAATTATCCAGATAATAAAACTCGTTTTCCAGAACCCTGATCATGTCATGACGCCATACTGTGCTTTCGTACAGTATAGCGCCACGTGGGGGCAATAACCCAGCAGTAAGCCGCTTTTCGCCGGACTTTCAGCCCGGTTGCGGACTTTTCGCCACGCTACTGGCTGGGCGGACGCGACTGACAGGCATTGTTCGGGCACAGCAGCTCGGTCATCTGCGAGCCTTCGGGCGCGTGCCCGTTGGCGTGCACGATGACGGCCGAGATCAGCGCGACGTCGGCATCGACCGGGGCATCCGGGCTCCTGGCCGGGTTCACGCCACGCTGGGCCTTCGCCGGGGCCGGCTTGACGGCGCTTTTCGCCACCACCACCTGCCTTGCCTTCGCCGGCGCGGCCGCCGGGCGGGGAACCGGCCTGGTCTCGGCCGCCGCCGGCGCCGCTGGACGGGCAGGGGGACTCGTCTTCGCCACCGATCGTGGGGGCACGGCCGCGGGAACGGGAGAGACCGCGGTAGCCCGCGCCGCCGGCGGCATGGATGTTGCCGCGGCGGGCTTTTCCGGCGCCGATTTGAGCAGGCGCAGCGGCGGGACCGCCTCGGCCGGGGGCGCCTGGTCCACGATCAGCGCCGCGCCGGCCGGCTGGGTGTCGGGCGCGGCCGCCGCTGGGGCCATCGCGACCTGCAGGATCGTCGCCGCTCCGGCGGGACTGTCGCCCTGCGTCGGGGCACTGCGCCGTGGCGCCTGCTCCGCTTCGGCCAGCACCGACTCCTGCACTTCGGGCCGCAGGCCGTCGTTGTTGGCCGCCATCCAGATCAGTGTACCGGTCAAGGCCAGCGCCAGCATCGCGCTGGCGCCGTACCACGCCAGCCGTATGCCCGAAGTACCGGCCTTGCGCTTGCGCGCCGGCTCGCGTTCGAGCATCGCCAGGATGCTGTCTTCGCCGGAGGTCGCGGTGCGGCGAGGCGACATCAGGTTCGGACGCATGGACGGGGATTGATTTTCGTCTGTAGGCCGCACGGCATTACTCCTAAGATTGGTTCTCCCAGTTCTGATTAGAAACAATCTTGGAGGAAGCGATGCTGATTTTTCTCGCCCTTCTGTACTTTTGTCTGGCGACCGCTGCAATCTGGCTGGCCCTGTTTCCGAGCGGAAGGGCCCTTCTGGCGCGTGGGCTGTTCATGCTGCGCCAGCGCTGGTCCCGGCGCGCCCTCGGCTGGCAGATCGCCGGCAGCCGCTATGCGGGCGCGGTGCGCGGCGAGCTTCCCCGGGATATCCGCGGCAACATCCTGCGCTTCATCCGGCGCCACCGCATCGCCTGCGCGATCGGGGTACCGGCCATCCTGATTCCCTCGCTGCTGGCGCT